>Ga0209697_10000148_pt1 | contig 109758 bp, 85 predicted proteins | sample AliMusrvi5mmetaG_FD_184115 | JGI IMG/M metagenome (GOLD analysis project Ga0209697, IMG submission 184115) | Freshwater lake bacterial and archeal communities from Alinen Mustajarvi, Finland, to study Microbial Dark Matter (Phase II) - Alinen... | ecosystem: Environmental > Aquatic >... | reverse complement strand
AAAACCAAAAAGACTTCCGCTTCGGTTCGCTTCCCCGGCTCCGCAAACTCAAGAAGTGATCGCCAAACCAAAAAAATCACAAAACGGCGGCTTTTGCCGCTCGTTTTTCAGTCCGACAGGCTCCTAGCGCTCATGAATCCGCGCCAGCCTTCGAGTTTTCTGACCTCCGGCTCCCTCACACTGCTCTTTCTCGGCTCGGGGATCGTCACGTCCCTGCCGCTGCTGTGGTTCAACAACGCCGCGAAGTTGTTGCCGCTTTCCACGCTGGGATTTTTCCAATACCTGGCCCCTTCGCTGCAGTTGCTCGTCGGCGTGGCCGTCTATCACGAGCCATTTCCCTTCCACAAGCTGGCCGCGTTCGTGCTCATCTGGACCGCCATCGCACTCTTCGTCCGCTCCGCCATCCGGCCTCCAGCAGCAGTTCCGCTCGCAGATTGAGGGCCGTCTGGATCAAGGGCAGGGATATGGCTGGTTTCATGGCTGCGGATTCGCGCTGGTATCCGCTTCCGTGGGCATGGAAACGGGCTTTTTACCAGAAGAACGGGCCGGAGGGAAAGCCGGAAGGTTAGCCCTTGCCCGTTTTCACCAGCCTTCAGGCCGGAGGAGTTGGAATCCCCAACCCCGCCAAACGGAAAAAACGGGCTGGCCGACAGGATCTTCGCTCCCGCGCGAGATCTCTCTTGACACAGTGTTCGATATATTGCCATATTGCAAAATATGAAAACAGTTGCCGCCAGCCCCCGCCATTCCTCCCGCGAATACCGCAGCGGCGCGGATGTGTTCAAAGCGCTCGGGCATTCGAGCCGGCTGTTGATTGTCGATGTTCTGGCCGGAGGGGAGCACTGCGTTTCCGATTTGACGCGGCTGGTCGGCAGCGACCCTTCGACGGTATCCAACCACCTCGCCGTGCTTCGGAATGTCGGGCTGGTCGTGGACGAGAAGCGTGGGCAGCAGGTTTTTTACCGCCTGGGTGCGCCGTGCGTGACCAAGATATTTCGCTGTCTCGAAGAGATCCGTAAGGCGCGGAAAAACCTGCGCTGAAAAGGCCCGGCCCTTCGATTTTTCAAAATCCTTCACACCAACAAACCACAACACACCAATGAAAGCCATCACCGTCAACGAACTGAAATCCCTGCTGTCCGGCGGGCCCGCCCTCAACCTGATCGACGTGCGCACTCCGGCTGAATTCGATGGGGTCCACGTGCCGGGAGCCTGCTCGCTGCCGCTGGACACCCTCGATTGCGCTGCGGCGCTGGCCGAGCACAACAGGAACTCCGCGCCGATCTACATTCTCTGCCACAGCGGCGTCCGCGCAAAAAAGGCGGCGGAAAAATTCGCCGCCGTCGGTTTCGATGACTGCGTTGTCGTCGAAGGCGGAACCCAGGCCTGGGCGGAGGCCGGGTTTCCGGTCGAACGCGGTGAACGTGCGGTGCTCCCCCTCGACCGGCAGATGCAACTGACCATCGGATCGATCGTTCTGGCAGGCGTCCTGCTTTCCTGTTTTCTCAACCCCGCTTGGATCTGGCTGTCGGGATTCGCCGGGTGCGGGCTCATCTTCGCGGGCCTCAGCGGCATCTGCCCGATGCGGTCCATGGTCGCAAAAATGCCGTGGAACCAGGGCGGCGGAAAGTGCAAAGGCACCTGCTGCGGAGCCTGAGCGAGGAGCGCCATGAGCAGGAAAAAAATCGTGATTGTCGGCGGTGTGGCCGGTGGAGCTTCGTGCGCGGCGCGCTGCCGGAGGCTGGATGAAACAGCGGAGATCCTCATGCTGGATCGTGGCCCCTATGTTTCGTTCGCGAACTGCGGTCTGCCCTACTACGTGGGCGACGTGATCAAGGACGAGGCCAAGCTCCTCGTCGCAAATCCGGCGCTGTTCCGGGACCGCTTTAATATCGAAGTCCGAACGGAGCACGAAGCGATCGCGATTGACCGCGAGGCACGGGAGATCGAGGTGAAGGAACTCGCCACCGGCCGGACTTATCGCGAGGCATACGACGCGCTGGTCCTCTCGCCGGGTGCCGCCGCGGTGCGCCCGCCATTGCCGGGCATTGATCTTCCGGGAATATTTGTGGTGCGGACGGTTCCGGACAGCCGGCACATCCGTGAGTGGATCGACGAAAAGTCCGCAAAGAGCGCGGTGATTGTCGGAGGCGGATTCATCGGCCTCGAAATGGCGGAGAACCTCGTGCATCGCGGGATTTCCGTGACCGTCGTCGAAATGCTCGACCAGGTGATGCCCCCGCTCGATCCCGAGATGGCCAAACCTGTCCAGCAGCATCTTGAAAAGCATGGCGTCAAAGTCGCGCTCGGCGACGGGGTCGCGGGCTTCGAAGCGCGAGGCGGACAGCTTATCGTGAGCACGAAATCCGGGGCCCAGCATGCAGGCCACATCGTCATCCTCGCCATTGGAGTCCGACCAGAAACCGCTCTGGCAAAGGCCGCCGGGCTCGAACTCGGCGGACGTGGCGGAATCCGCGTGGATGAGCGGATGCGAACAAACGACCCGAATATCTGGGCTGTCGGCGATGCGGTCGAAGTCAGGGACGTTGTCACCGGGGAATGGACGCTGATCCCGCTGGCCGGACCGGCGAACCGCCAAGGGCGCATCGCGGCCGATGGGATTTGCGGGCGGGATTCCAAGTTCCGTGGAGTCCAGGGAACGGCAATCTGCGGGGTTTTTGACCTCGCCGTCGCCAGCACCGGCGCCAGCGAAAAAAGCCTCCTGCGCGCGGGAATCACCGACTACGAAAAAGTCTATCTCCATCCCGCGAACCATGTGGGCTATTACCCCGGCGCGAAGCCGATCAACCTGAAGCTGATCTTCCGGAAATCCGACGGGCGGATCCTTGGAGCACAGGCGGTCGGCGAGGAGGCTGTGGACAGGCGCATCGACGTCATCGCGACCGCCATCCAGTTCGGGGGAACGGTCTTCGACCTCGAGGAATCGGAGCTTTGTTACGCGCCGCAGTTCGGCGCGGCCAAAGACCCCGTGAACTTTGCCGGCATGATCGCCGCAAACTCCCTGCGGGGCGATCTCCCGCTGGCAGACTGGAAGGAACTGCTCCCCGATAAAGCGCTTCTCGTGGACGTCCGTGACCCTGACGAATTCGAGGAGGGCCATATTGCCGGCGCGATCAATCTCCCGCTCAACGAGCTGCGGGCGCGTCTCGGCGAGCTGCCGCGCGACCGCGAACTCTGGCTCTACTGCCGCGTCGGGCAGCGCGGGTATTACGCGACCCGCCTGCTCATGCAGCATGGCTTCAAGGTCAAAAACCTCCCCGGCGGATACCTCACCTACGATCTCATCGAAGCCGCATCAAAGAACCAGTTATGAATCCATCACTCCCGGCAGAAGCCATCGTCCCAACGACATTCGTTCGCTCATCTGCCGTGGCATGGGCGATGCCTCACTTCGTTTCGGTTGTGCCCCTGCACCAAACATTCGTCTTTCCCGCTTCACGATGCGCTGGCGCGCTGGTTTTCTGCCCATGCGAAGAAATCCAGCAAGACATGGGCAAGATGCCCATGCCACGGCCTGTTTTCGACAGAAGCGCGCTTCCGCTACTATTAGCGCTGGCTCTCGCAGTCGCCGGGTGCGGAAAAAGTCACGAATCGCCCCGCGAAACCCTGGCGCCAGTTTCAGTCCGCGTTCAGACCATCGAAAAAAAGCCGCATCTTGCCAGCGAGGAGGTTGTCGCCACGGTGAACTCGAAGCTGCGTTCGGTCATCGAGTCGAAGGTGAGCGGGCGGATTGACAAGATGCTCGTCACGCCGGGCCAGCAGGTCAAGGCGGGCGAACTTCTCGCCGAGCTGGATGTCCGGGAGATCCGGGCCAGGCTCGACCAGGCGACGCCGGTCCGCGAGCAGGCCGAAAAGGATCTGGCGCGCTACACCGACCTGCTCGCCAAACGCGTGATCACGCAACAGGAATTCGAGGCCGCCCAATCGAAGGCGAGGGTCGCCCGCGCGGCGGTCATCGAGGCGCAGACCATGCTCGGTTACGCAAAAATTCTCGCGCCATTTGACGGAATGATCACGCGCAAGCTCGCCGACGTCGGCGACCTTGCCACCCCCGGCAGGCCACTTGTCGAGATGGAAGACCCCGGCGCGCTCCGCCTGGAAGCCGCCGTGCCGGAGGCCATCATCGACCGGGTCTCCCTAGGCTCAAAGCTCATGGTCCGCATCGGGCCAAACGAAATCGAAGGCGTCGTCAGGGAAATGTCTCCCACCGCCGATCCGAACAGCCGCACTCTTCTTGTCAAAATCGATCTTCCTGCCACTCCGGGATTGCGGACCGGACAATTCGGGCGCGTGGCGGTTCCTGTCGCCGAAACCTCCGTCCTGCGCGTGCCGGCATCCGCCGTCATCCGGCACGGGCAGATGGAACTGGTTTTCATCCGCAACGGTAAACTCGCGCAACTGCGGATCGTGAAAACCGGAAAGCCGATCGGCGGGGAAATCGAAATCGTCTCGGGCGTCAACGCCGGCGAGCAGGTCATCACGGAAGGTGCCGCAGACCTCGCGGACGGACAACCCATCGAGGTCCGGCCATGAGCGAGCCCCTCGGCATCGCGGGGCGGATCGCGCGCACCTTCATCAATTCCAAGCTGACGCCGCTGGTCATGGTGACTTCGGTGTTGCTCGGCGTGGCGGCGGTCGCGCTCCTGCCGCGCGAGGAGGAACCGCAGATCAAGGTGCCGATGATCGACGTCCTGGTCTCGATGCCGGGCACCGGCTCGAAGGAAATCGAGGAACGCGTCACGCGCCCGATGGAAAAGCTTCTCTGGGAAATCCCGGGCGTGGAATACATTTACTCGACCTCCAGCCCCGGCCAGAGCCTCGTGATCGTGAGGTTCGTCGTCGGCTCGGATGCCGAGCAGAGCATCGTCCGTCTCAACCAGAAGCTGCAGGCAAATTTCGACCTCCTGCCGCACGGCGTCTCGCAGCCGCTCATCAAGGTGCGCTCCATCGACGACGTGCCGATCCTGGCGCTGACGCTGCACAGCAAAAACTACGACCACCTGACGTTGCGGCGGCTTGCCGCTGAGGTCGATGACGCCATCAAACAGGTGCCGATGGTCGCCGAGACGAAAATCCTCGGCGGAGCCCGCCGCGAATTGAGGATCCTGCTCGACCCCACCCGGCTGGCCTCTCGCGGCCTCACCCCGGCCGGGCTCATTCCGGTTTTACGACAAGCCAACCGGCAGTCCACATCGGGCGGGCTCACGAGTGAAAACCGCGAACTCGTCATCGAAACCGGCGCATTCCTCCAGAACGCGGAGGATGTGGGCAATGTTGTTGTGGGCGTATTCCAGGGGAAACCGATCTACCTTCGCGATGTTGCGGACATCGTGGACGGAGCCGAGGAAGCCTCGAACTACGTCTTCTACGGCGACAAGGCGAACCCCGAAGAACCAGCCGTCACGATCACCGTCGCGAAGCGTCCGGGCGTCAACGCGATTGACGTCGCGGACAGCGCGCTAAAAAAAGTGGACACGTTGAAAGGCACACTCATCCCGCTGGATGTGACGGTGTCGGTCACCCGCGACTACGCGGAGACGGCGGCGGAGAAATCGAACGAGCTTCTCTTTCACATGCTGATCGCGGTCGTCGGCGTTTCGGTGCTGGTCCTGCTCACGCTCGGCTGGCGGGAGTCGATCATCGTCGGGATCGCGATCCCCTGCACGCTCGCGCTGACGCTGCTGGTTTTCTATCTTTACGGCTACACGCTGAACCGGATCACGCTGTTCGCGCTGATCTTCTCGATCGGCATCCTCGTTGATGATGCCATCGTCGTGGTTGAAAACATCGTGCGGCATTTTCATTTGCCCCACAACAAGGGCCGGGGTGGAGCGGAGATTGCCATCGAAGCGGTCAACGAAGTCGGCAACCCGACGATCCTGGCGACGTTCGCCGTCATTGCCGCCGTCCTGCCCATGGCATTTGTGGGCGGCCTTATGGGGCCCTACATGCGCCCGATCCCGATCGGGTCGAGCGCCGCCATGCTGTTTTCGCTGGCCATCGCCTTCATCGTGACCCCGTGGGCCGCGATCAGGATCTTGAAACGGGCAAAAGGTGACGCGGAGTCAGCCGGACGGAATGCCACTGGGACAAGCCCCGAAGGGGCAAAATCTCATAGCCCAGGGCAAGCGTCCGCGCCGCCCTGGGTCTCGGGAGAAGAAGCGTCCTGCCCTGACGGGGCAGCATCCCAAACCACACCGCATTCCCACTTCGAGCACGAGGAGGATTTTTTCACGCGGCTCTACCGCCGGATCATGGGGCCGCTGATCTCGCGCGTCCGTTGGCGCTGGACGTTCCTCGCCGCGATTGTCGGGCTCCTGCTCGGCGCGATGGCGCTGGTCGGTATCGGGTTCGTGAAGGTGAAAATGCTGCCGTTCGACAACAAGAGCGAATTCCAGATCATCCTGAACATGCCGGAAGGCAGCGCCTTGGAGCGCACGGCCCAGGCCGCGCTGGAGATGGCGGCCGCCGTGCGCGACGAGCCGGAGGTCCGAGACTACCAGGTCTATGCCGGGGTCTCTTCCCCGTTCAATTTCAACGGGCTCGTGCGCCACTATTTCATGCGGGGCGGCGCGAATGTCGCCGACATCCAGGTGAACCTTGTCGGGAAGGATGAGCGCAAAGCCAAAAGCCACGACATCGCCAAGCGCGTCCGCCCGCGTGTCGCGGCGATTGCGGAGAAATACGGCGCACGTGTCGCCGTGGCCGAGGTGCCGCCCGGGCCGCCGGTCCTGCAAACGCTGGTCGCCGAAATCTACGGGCCGACCGAAGAATCCCGGCTCAAGATGGCGGAAAAGGTGCGCGGGATTTTCAAGGGCGTGGACGGCGTGGTCGATGTCGATTGGTATATTGAAGCCGACCAGCCGAAAGCGAAGTTCGTCATAGACAAGGAGAAGGCCGCGCTCAACGGCATCAGCGCCGAGACGATTTCACAGACGCTCCAAATCGCCGTGGGCGGCCAGTCCATCGATTTGCTCCACCTTCCGCGTGAAAAAGATGACGTGAATATCACGCTCGAGCTTCCGCGTTCCTCTCGCGTCACCCCTGAAGAGCTTCTCGCCCTCCGCGTGCGGTCTGGCGATGCGAACGCGCTCCCAGAGCCCGGTGCCTCCGGCGAAACCCCGCTCATCCCCCTGCGCGAGCTGGTTGACATCGAAAAAACGATCACCGACAAGAGCATCTACCACAAAAACCTCATGCCCGTGACCTACGTCATCGGCGATGTGGCAGGAACCATCGAAAGCCCGGTCTATGCGATCCTGAAAATGAACAGCGCGCTCGCCAAACTTGACACCCGCGAGTTCGGCGGCAACGGCGCGAAGCTTGAAGTTTTCAACTCCACCCTGCCATTCACCGGCGATCAACCCTCGCTCAAATGGGACGGCGAATGGCACATCACCATCGAGGTTTTCCGCGATCTGGGAACGGCTTTTGCAGCCGTGCTGGCCCTGATTTACGTGCTGATGGTCGGCTGGTTCCGCTCGTTCCTCACCCCGCTGATCGTGATGGCCGCGATCCCGTTTTCCCTCGTCGGAATCCTGCCCGCCCACGGAATGCTCGGCGCGTTTTTTACCGCGACCTCGATGATCGGGTTCATGGCCGGCGCGGGCATCGTCGTGCGCAACTCGATCATCCTTGTGGACTTCATCGAACTCCGCCTCCGCGAAGGGATGCCGCTGGCCGAGGCGGTCGTCGATGCCGGTGCCGTGCGGTTCCGTCCGATGCTGCTTACCGCCATGGCGGTCGTTGTCGGAGCAAGCGTCATCCTCTTCGACCCGATCTTTCAGGGCCTCGCGATCTCGCTCATGGCCGGCGAAGTCGCCTCGCTCCTCATCAGCCGCATGGCCGTCCCGGTGCTCTATTTCATGGCGTATGCCCGCAAATCCTCCTATGAATCTGCCTCCGAAAATTCTTGAAGAAAATATCGACCCCGGCCAATTGAGGGTTCGGCTCGATTCGGGGATGACTGTGCTCCACAGTTTCTTGCCAGGCTTATTGAAGTGCCTCGACCAGCTTTCTTCGGGACACTCCCAAGGAAAACAGCGCCCGGAACAGGAGGTCCAAAGAAGCCGATGGATCGCCTGCTTCCATCTTCGCAAAGCGAGACTGGCTGGTGTGCAATTTTGAGGCGGCGACCTGCTGCGTCAGCTTCTGGGATTGGCGGGTCGCTTTCAGCAGACGACTGGCGGCGAGTCGGGTTTCAATAAGCTCCATCTCCGCGTCGGACAACTGGAGAAAACTCTGAACGGAGTCCTCGACCCAACCGCTTTCAGTGCCTGTCTTTTTCAAGGTGCTTTTTGGCTTTTTCATAATTTTTCAATCGTTTTTGGCAAACCGTGATGGTGGCTTGCGGTGTCTTTTGTGTTTTTTTCTCGCCGATTTCCAAGATCACGATGGCATCGGAATCCAGGAAGTAGAACAATCGCCACGTCTTGTTTTGATCGTTGACCCGCAGTTCATGGCAACGGCCGCCGATGGATGGCATTGGCCGTGAATGAGGCAGTGAGAGAACTTCCCCTTCCTGAAGTTGCCGGAGCAGGAAACCCATTTCTTGACGGGCTTCCTTGCTCATCGGCGGCGTCTTCACTTCACCCGCCAGCCATCGTAACGGTTTGCTCACTTCGGCAAGGATATGTCAGATCGGATATAATGGCAAGATAAATGTTCTGCGGCGCTCTTTGGTGAAGAAGAGTCTTGGATGGTCACGGTTTTTGATTGCAGTTCAATTGCAGCCCATGCACCCGACCACCGCCCGCACGATCCAGATCCCGCCGCTGAGGATGAGAATCCATTCCCCGTTGCCAATAATCCAGCTCCCGAGGAAAATCCACCAGTCGCGGCGGGTCATGCCGTTGAACACGCTCTTTCGCATGTAGGCGGTGGTTATGAAAGGGTCGGTGTAAACTGAAAGCGTGAAAAAGGCGGGGAGATCACCCGATTGGAGAGCCCGCGCGAGGAGTTTGCGCAATCCCTTCGCATCGCCCGGGTCGCGCAGCGATTTGACGGCTTCGAGACCGAGCCAGTCGCGCTTGCTCCAGTCGTAAAACTCGGTTTTGTCCAACAGGAAATCCTCGAACAGGATTCCGTCGGCAAGACAGGCGCTTAACACGAACTCGCGATAATAATCCTCCGGCAATCCTCCCGCGCGGGTGCGGGGTCAAGATCGGAGTTCAGCGACATCTTGCACGGCTGGCCGCCCGTCCGTATTGTCAGCCCAAAGGAGATTTTTTTAATAGCGACTATACAGATCGTTTATTCAAATTGACATGTGAGACTTCCGGGGTTATGAAGCGTCGAAACAACGGCCGCTTGAAGACATTATCCGCCGGGGAACAACAGGCAGCGCTCTGGATGCCACGGTGATCGGCGCTTCCGGGCGGGAATCACTGCGACCTACAAAAATCCACATGAGGACAACCACGATCCATGCCACCGCCACCGAAAAGAAAATTTCCCGCGTTGACTCGCGGAAATTTCCGGCAATCCTGCGCGGAGGCATGCTTTGGAAATTCCTTTTCGGGATCCTGGCCACGACCGCCACGCTTCCCGCGCAGCAGGTCGTGCGCGTGGGCGTATTTCCCAATGTGACCCACGCGCAGGGGCTTGTCGCCGCGAACATGACCCGCGAGGGGAAGGGCTGGTTCGAATCCCGCCTGGGGGTTCCGGCCAAAATCGAGTGGATGGTTTACAATGCCGGCCCGTCGGCGATGGAGGGGATTTTCACGAAAGCTGTGGACTTCACGTATGTCGGGCCGAGCCCGGTGGTCAACGCCTACACGAAGGCGAACGGCACCGAAGTGCGCGTGCTGGGCGGGTCGATGCGCGGCGGCGAGGGCCTCGTGGTCAAAGGCGACGCGATCACCAAGCCGGAGGATTTCCGGGGAAAGACGATCGCCACCCCGCAGCTCGGGAACACACAGGATGTCGAATGCCGCGCCTGGCTGGTCGCGCACGGGATCAAGGTCACCCTCGTCGGCGGCGAGGCCCGCGTGATCCCGACCGAGAACCCGGATATCCTCGCGCTTTTCCAGCAAGGAAAAATCGACGCCGCTTGGACGGTCGAACCGTGGGTCACCCGCCTCCTCAACGAAGCCGGCGGGAAAATCTTTTTTGCCGACAAGGATGCCCTCACGACCGTGCTGGCCGGACGCGAAGGGTTCCTGAAAGAAAACCCGGCGCTGGCCGCGAAGTTCTTGGCCGCGCACAACGAGCTCACGGCGTGGGTGCTCGCCAACCCGGACGAGGCGCGGCGGCGGGTCCGCGACGAGATCAGCGCGATCACGCACAAGGAGATCGCGGCCTCTCTCATCAACGAGTCGTGGACGCGCCTGGTCTTCAACACCGAAATCTCCGCCGCCCCGTTTGAAATTTTTCTCAAGCAGGCGCGCGATGTCGGGTTTTTGCGCGGCGAGGTCAACTTGGACAAGCTGATCTGGAAGCCGTGAGCGTCGAGCACCATCTGGCAAACGCGTCGGCCGAGCGGATCGAGGTGGACCGGGTCTCGAAGTCGTTCGCGACGAAGTACCGCACGGTGCTGGCGCTCGATTCCATCAACTTGAAAATCGCGGAGGGCGAGTTCGTCTGCCTGGTCGGGGTGAGCGGCTGCGGGAAATCGACGCTGCTGAACATCATCGCCGGACTCGAGCAGCCGGACTCCGGTCGCGTGCTGGCGAACGGCGAGCCGGTCACCGGGCCCGGGCGCGACCGGATGGTCCTGTTCCAGGAGCACGCGCTGTTCCCTTGGCTCGACGTGATGGGCAACGTCCTTTTCGGGCTGAGGCTCAAGCCCGGGCTCACGGACAAGGAGCGGCTCGAAGTGGCCGGATATTATCTCAAGCTCGTGGGGCTGGAAAAGCTCCACCACTCGAACATCCACGAGCTCTCGGGCGGGATGAAGCAGCGCGTCGCCCTCGCGCGGGCGCTCGCGCCGAACCCGCGCGTCCTCCTCATGGACGAGCCGTTCGCCGCGCTCGACGCCCTCACACGCGAACAGCTCTACGGGGATCTCCAGAAAATCTGGCAGGCGCGCCGGAAGACGATCGTCTTCGTCACCCACAATGTCCGCGAGGCCGCCTGCCTCGGCGACCGGGTGGTCCTGTTTTCCCCGAACCCCGGCCGCATCCGCAAGGAGTTCACCGTCGCGCTCCCGCGGCCGCGCGACATCAACAGCGTCGAACTCGCCCGTTACTCGACCGAGATCACCGCCACGCTCAAGGGGTTCACGCCGGGCGAGGGGAAGGAGGCATCGGAATGAAGCGCGCGCTCACATCGGTCGTCTTTTTCGCGCTCCTCATCGCGGCATGGGAGTTCGCCGCGCGGTCCGGCGGGGTTTCGCAGGTGATGTTCCCGCCGCCCTCGAACGTCGCCAATTACCTCTGGCAGTCGGCAGGCGACGGGACGCTCGGGAGCGCGACGCTCGTCACGATCAAGCGCCTGCTCGTCGGCTACGCGGTCGGACTCCTTCTCGGCATCCCACTCGGGCTCTTTACCGCAAAATTCAAAATTTTCCAGGATACCGTCGGGGTGCTGGCGCTGGGGATGCAGGCGCTGCCGAGCGTGTGCTGGGTGCCGCTCGCGCTCGGGTGGTTCGGGCAGACCGAGGCCGCCATGCTTTTTGTGGTCATCATGGGCACGCTCTGGTCGGTCATCATCGCGACCAGCGACGGGGTTCGCTCGATGCCGCCGATCTACCTCCGGGCGGCGAAGACGATGGGCTCGACCGGCCTGCATTCGTGGGTGCGAGTGATCCTCCCCGCCTCGCTGCCCTATCTCGTCGGCGGCATGAAGCAGGGCTGGGCGTTCGCGTGGAGGTCGCTCATGGCCGCCGAAATTTTTGTGACGATCCTCACCGGGTTCGGGCTCGGCCAGCTCCTCCACTACGGGCGCGAGCTCCTGGCCATGGACCAGGTCATGGGCGTCATGATCGTGCTCATCGCGCTCGGCCTCCTCGCCGACAAACTCCTCTTCGCCCCGTGGGAAAGATTCCTCCACCGCCGCTGGGGGACCGGCACGCTCAAATAGTCGGCCTCAACCTATGTTGTGATCGCGGAGGTCCCGGATCAGGCGCGTGTAGGTTTGCGATGGGTTGTCGCCGAGGTGATCGACGGCGACGCGGCGGAGCCCGTCCGCGTAATCGATTCGGAAAAGCCCGAACCTCGGCGTGAACGATCCCCACTCGTAGTTGTCGGTGAGCGACCAGTGGAGGTAGCCGAGAATCGGGAGGCCCTCGTCCAGCATCCGGCGGACTTCGCCGAAGTGGGCCGTGAGAAATTCGCTGCGCGTGACGCGGTCCCGCCTGGTCCCGCAGGTCCGGTTGTCAAACTTGCACCGCTGGGCCATCCCGTTTTCCGCGACCAGGATTCCTTTTCCCGGAAACGCCCGGGAGTAATGCGAGCAGAACGCGTGGAGGCCGCCGGCGAGAATATGCCAGTCCCACCATTTGCTCGAGAGCCCGTTCATCAGGTAGCCGTGCAGGCTGCCGCTGGGAAATTCCAGGTCTCCGAACGACGGCGGCCGGAACATGTGGCTCAGAAACGGGTCGTAGTAATCCAGGCCGAGGAAATCGAGCGCGCGCCCGCGCTTCGACCGCGCGGCTGCGGAGAGAAAAAACTCGAAGGATTTGGCGGTGGCGGCGCGGCCCGCGAAGAAATTGGTGACGCCATGGACGGCCCGGCCCAGCCATGTCACGGGGTCGCCGCGAAGCAGGAGCTCGGCACCGCGCAGCGATGCCCCCATGGAGTCGGAGCGCGATGCGAAATACTCCGGCAGCGAGTCGGGCGGGATCCGGTTTTCGCGCAGGCAGAGCAGGTCCAGCAGCAGGTGCTCGGACCAGTAAACATCGCTGCAAAACGTGTTCATCGTCACGCGCGGCTCCGGCCATCCGCGCGACTCGTAGAGGTCGTGGATGGCGTTGTAGGCGCGGACATGCGCCGCCAGCAGGCGGTTGTAGGCGCGCACCCCGGCCTGAATCCCCCACCCTCGACCACCGGGGAAATGGCGGTTCACGTAGGTGTTCAGAACGAGCATGTTCGGCTCGTTGAGGGTCACATACCACGACACCGGCTCCTGGCCCAAACGCCCGCACAGTTGTTCGTTCAGCCGCTCCAGCGTCCGGGCCACAAAAATTTCGAAAAGCTCCGGGGTCTGATCCTGGAGCCACGCGTCAACCCCCAGCCAGGCCGGATGGGTGAAGTGGTGGAGCGTCACGACCGGTTCGAGGCCGGCGAGCCGGCAGGCGGCGATGCGGTCGGCATACGCGCCGATCGCCGCCATATCGAAATCCGGCGCCAGCCCGGCTGCGAGCGAATCTCCCGGCTGCACGCGCGCCCATTCGATGCTCAGCCGGAACGCGTTGAGCCCCATCCCGCGGCACAGCTCGAAATCTTCCCGGTAGCGGTTCCAGAAATCCGTGGCCGCTCCGGTCCGCGCGACCTTGCCCGCCAGCTCGTGTGCCGCCCAATTGTTTTTGGGCTGCCGGTCGCCGTTGTATCCCCCCTCGCACTGGTAGCCAGACGTGGCCACGCCGGCCAAAAATGAAGGCGCCCACACCCGGTTTTTAGCGGTTCCAGAATTGCCCGGTGCGATCATGCCAAAAAGTTTTCAGTGTTCGGTGGGAGCGAGGGAGCGCACGCTTCCAGCGTGTGGGACATCCGGCATCCCTGCCGGATGCCAATAGAGGAGTTGCGCGGCAAGGATGCCGCGCTGTGCACGCTGGAAGCGTGCGCTCCCGGAAGATTGCGCGGCAAGGATGCCGCGCTTGGCACGCAAGATGCGCGCGCTCCCACTGGACACTTGTCGTCTCATCCGCCCCCGGTGGCCGCGATGCGCTTGCGCAGCGCCTTCTCGCGCAGCTTCGAGATTTTCGCAGGGGCTCGGTCGGGGGCTTCCAATACCAGGCGGGCGATGTCGCGGGCGGCGGATGGCCGTCCGAGCGCACGGGCGTTTTCGGACATGGCCCGGAGGCGGCCGGGATTTTCGAGAAGCTTTTTGAGTTTGTGCGCGACCAGAGTCACCTCGGTGCATTTGACGGCGGCACCCGCTTCGAGAAGGACGTCGGAATTGCGTTCCTCCTGTCCCCCGATCGGATCCAGGATCACCATCGGCAGGCCGCGCGCCAGCGCTTCGGCTGTTGTCATCCCGCCGGGCTTGCTCAGCATGATCGTCGCCGCCCCCATGAAATCCGGCATCTCGCTGGTATAGCCGAAAACCCGGAAGTCGTCCGCCCGGTCGCGCACGAGGTGCTCCACGGCTTCCTTGAGCTCGGCGTTTTTTCCGCAGACCACGATCGCTTGAAAACCGAGGTCGAGCTGGAGGAGCCGTCTCACCACGGCCGTCGCGGGGCTCAGCCCGAGGGTTCCGCCGGCAACAAGCAGCGTCGGCCGGTCCGGACTCAGGCCATGACGCAGCAGCACGGCCGCCGCGTCCACCGGTTTCTCGAATTCCGGTTCCACGGGAATCCCGGTCACCTCGATGTGGTCCCCTGGCAGGCCGAGGGCTTCCATGTGGATCTTATCCTCCTCCTGGGCCACGAAATACCAGTCGAACGCCCGCGTGATCCAGAACGCGTGGAAGTGGAAATCCGTCACCACAATCCCGAGCCGCGCATCCAGCTTCCCGTTGAAGATCAGCCACGACAGGACGCCAGCCGGCATGAAGTGCGTGCAGAGGATGATGTCCGGGCGAAACTCCTTCACCAGGTTGATCAGCGGCAGCGCCTGCGGGAGGTCGAGCGCCAGCCGGCCTTTGTCCGAGACCCAAGGGTCGTCGCTCGACTCGTACCACCACCCCAGAAACTCCGGCAGCATCGAGGACAGCTTGGAGTAAAGCGTCGAGTAGAGCTGCTTGTGGAGGACGTTCGTGTGGTCGAGCGAGTCATCCGACAGGACCTCCTCCACGTCCGGCCGGCCCCGCATCACGCGCGCCAGCGCATCCGCCGCCTTGACGTGGCCGGAGCCCACCGATGCCGAAAGAATAAGGACCCGCTTGCCCATGAGTCGGGCCATGTTGCAGGAAGACCACGGGATCCTCAAGCACCATCGGAGAGCGCCGCAACTCCCTATCAAAAATTCTTTTCCTGCCGGCTTCGCTCCCTCATGCTGTGGGGGTGAGCATTCTGACCCGCGCGCAGATGGTTGATGCCGAACGAGCGGCGTTTGCGGCCGGCATCGAGCCCGCGGCGCTCATGGAATCCGCGGGGAAACAGATGGCGGATTTTGTCCGCCAGAACCACCCGCGCCCCGGCCTGTGCAAGGTCTTTGCGGGCAAGGGCCACAATGGGGGCGACGTGCTTGTTGCGGCGCGCCATCTGGCGGCCGCAGGCTGGGGCGTGGAAACGGTTCTTCCCGAGTCCCCGCTGGCTCCCCTCACGGAAGCGCAGCTCGATCGGCTCGGTGGAACCGGCCCGGCGGGCGCGGCAGTTCCGCTGGTCGTGCTCGACGGCCTGCTGGGAATCGGGGCGCATGGAAACCCGCGCGGCGGCACCGCCTCCGCGATTGTCGAGATCAACCGCCTGCGAAAAAATTCCGGCGCCTGGGTATTGGCCGCAGATCTGCCGAGCGGCCTCGATGCGGATACCGGCGCGCCCGGCGCCCCCTGCGTGCAGGCCGATGCGACGATGGCGATGGGGTTTTCCAAGACCGGCCTTCTCTCCGATCAGGCCTTGAATTTTGTGGGCCGCCTGGCCGTGGCCTCTCTCGATGGGCTCGCCGCCCCGGATCCCGCGGCCGATGGTGCGCGGGTAATTGTGCCGTCGATCCTGCGCGCGCACCTGCCGCCGCGTGTTTTTGACACCCACAAGGGAATGGCCGGGCGGGTGGCTGTTGTCGCGGGTTCGGCGGGATTCGCCGGTGCCGCGCGCCTTTGCTCCGCAGCGGCTGTTGCCGGCGGTGCCGGGCTCGTCACGCTTTTCGTAAAAAAGGATGTCTATCCGCTCCTTGCCTCAGCGGTCATTCCCGAGGTGATGGTCCGGCAGGTGGAATCTTTCTTGGAGATGCTGCGCGGCCGATGGGATGCGATCGCCGTCGGCCCCGGGCTCTCTACCATCCATTCCAGGGAGATCCTCGCGATCATCCAGCACGCGACTTCTCCGTGCGTCGTCGATGCCGACGCCCTGAATGCCGTATCGGAATCGCCCGGAGTCCTCAGCGGTTGCGCGGGCCCGAGGCTTCTCACCCCGCATCCCGGCGAGATGGAAAGGCTGTCACCGTGCCAGGGGCGGAGCCGCCTGCAATGGATGAGCGGGTTTGTCAGCCAATACCCGGTGACCCTGCTTTTGAAAGGTGCCCGGACGATCATCGGCCAGGCGAACCGTCCCGCCGCCTACAACACGACAGGAAATCCAGGCATGGCGGGCGGCGGGATGGGCGATGCGCTCACGGGCATCACCGCCTCCCTCCTCGCCCAGAAGTTCGATCCGTATGAAGCCGCCATGGTCGGGGCGTGGGTTTGCGGCCGGGCGGCTGAGATTGCCATCATTTCAGGCGGAGAATCCCAGGAGTCGCTCCGCGCCAGCCACGTCATCCAATATGCCGGACGGGCCTTCCAAGGACTGCGCGGCGGAGATTTCTAGCGGCCATCAACCCGGGCACGCCATCCCGTTGCTCCTCCTGTAAATCTTGTCAATCCCGCGAATCCTGCCAAAAATCCGGGTTCCAACCTTCCACACCACCGATGAAAACGAACATCACCTCCTTGCTCGGCGACAAAGCGGACTACCTTCTGGGCCACACGTCTAAGACCATCTCCAAAGACCTTCTCCATTTGCCCGGGCCAGATTTTGTGGACCGGGTTTTTGCCGCGTCCGACAGGAACCAGCGGGTGCTGAACAACCTGAACTGGATTTACAGCACCGGACGCCTTGCTGGCACCGGCTATGTCTCGATCCTGCCGGTGGACCAGGGGATCGAGCATTCTGCAGGGGCGAGCTTCGCGAAAAACCCCGTGTATTTCGACCCCGAGAACATCGTCAAGCTGGCGGTCGAGGGAGGTTGCAATGCCGTCGCTTCGACGTTCGGCGCCCTTGGAGCGGTATCGAGAAAATACGCGCACAAGATCCCGTTCCTCGTGAAAATCAACCACAACGAACTCCTCACGTACCCGAACGCGTTCAAGGAGATTTTATTTGGAAAAGTCCGGGAGGCTTATGACATGGGGGCCGCCGCGGTGGGGGCCACGATCTATTTCGGGTCCGACGACGCCAGCCGCGAGATCATCGAGATCGCGGAAGCGTTCGCCCTGGCGCACGAACTCGGCCTCGCGACCGTGCTCTGGTGCTACCTGCGCAACCCGGCCTTCCACATCAAAGGCGACAAGGACTACCATGTTTCCGCGGATCTCACCGGCCAGGCCAACCACCTCGGCTGCACGATCCAGGCAGACATCATCAAACAGAAGCTCCCCGAAAACAACGGGGGCTACAAGGCCCTCAACACCGGCTCCTCGAGCTACGGCAAACTCGACGAGCGGATCTACACCGAGCTCACCAGCGACCACCCGATCGACCTCTGCCGGTATCAGGTCGCGAACTGTTACATGGGCCGCGCCGGGCTCATCAACAGCGGCGGGGCCTCGGGCAAACGCGACTTCGAAGACGCGGTCTTCACAGCGGTCGTCAACAAACGCGCCGGCGGAACCGGGCTCATCTCCGGGCGAAAAGCCTTCCAGCGCCCGATGTCCGAGGGGGTCCAACTCCTCAACGCCATCCAAGACGTTTACCTGAGCAAAGACATCACGGTCGCGTGAGGCCCGTTTGTCGGAAATGATGCGCGGGAGGGAAAGCGCGGCTGTTTTCCGTTTGATGTTTTCCGCAAGATCGCGGAGACTCACGCATTCCGCAAAGCACCCGTAGCTCAATTGGATAGAGTGTCGGCCTCCGAAGCCGAAGGTTGTGGGTTCGACCCCCGCCGGGTGCAATCTGTTTTCCCTCACACCGCGAGGATCATGTCGAAGAAGCTCGCCGAGCCACCCGGCCGGATCGTGCTCGACGTGAAATTCGGCAGCGGGGCATCCATGAAAACCCGCGGGGACGCGGGTTTGCAAATACGGGTGCCGGAAGAACGGGGGTTATACCGTTTTGATACCGAAACGGGTGGAATCGACGGACGGCTCGGCGAGCCATCCCTGCCGGTGTGTGGTAGGGCGGTTTCGCCGAAACCGCCGTGATATTCTACCCGTCACGCCGTGCGTTTGGTATTATTCGACCGTGACGCTCTTGGCGAGGTTTCTGGGCTTGTCCACGTCGCAGCCGAGGGCCACGGCGATGTGGTAGGCGAGAAGCTGGAGCGGGATCGTGGCGAGGATCGGCGTGAGGTAATCCGGGGCGTGAGGGACCAGGATCACGTCGTCGCAGACTTTCGCGAGCGCGGTGTCGCCCTCGGTGCCGACGGCGATGACCGGGCCTTTGCGGGCTTTGACCTCCTCGATGTTGCTGATATTTTTGTCGAAGACGGCATCCTGCGGGGCGATGAAGAGCGAGGGTGTTTCCTCGGTGATCAGGGCGATGACCCCGTGCTTGAGTTCGGCGCTCGGGTACCCGGAGGACGAAATGTAGCTGATCTCCTTGAGCTTGAGCGCGCCCTCGAGGGCGACCGGGTAATTCGCCTGCCTCCCCATGAACAAGAAATTTTTCGACCGCGCGTACTTCCTGGCGATCTTTTCGATTTTCGCGTCGAGCTCGAGCGTTTTGGCGATGAGGTCGGGGAGTTTTTCCATTTCGGAAATGATCGTCCGTCCCTCCGCGTGGCTGAGGTCCCGGATCCGGCCCAGGAGCAGGCCGAGCAGGGTCATGATCGTCAGTTGGGAGGTGAAGGATTTCGTGGCGGCCACCCCGATCTCCGGCCCGGCGTGCATGTAAACCCCGCCGTCGCTTTCCCGTGCGATCGTGCTGGCCACGTTGTTGCAGATCCCGAGCGTGCGGTGGCCTTTTCTCTGACTCTCCCTCAATGCCGCCAGCGTGTCGGCCGTCTCGCCGCTCTGGCTGATCACGAAGGCGAGGGTGTCCCGGTCGAGCGGGAGATTGCGGTAGCGGAATTCGCTGGCGTATTCGCACTCGACCGGAATGTGCGCCAGCGACTCGATGAGATACTCGCCCGCCAGCGCCGCGTGGAACGCTGTCCCGCAGCCGATGAGCACGATCCGGTCCACCGACCGCAGCTCGGCATTCGTCATCTCGAGCCCTCCCAGCTTGGCCGTAGCCTCCTCGGAGGAGAGACGCCCGCGCATGGCGTCCCTCACCGAGTTCGGCTGCTCGTGGATTTCCTTGAGCATGAAATGCGGGAACTTTCCCTTGTCCACAGCGTCCGCGCTGAACTCGACCTTGCTGATCTGGAAGTCCGCCCCGGATCCCGAAACGGTGGAAATTTCAAAGCCGTCCTGCTCGAGCGCCACGATCTCGTAATCGTTCAAATACACGACCTCCCTCGTGTGGGCCACGATCGCGCTGACATCGCTCGCGAGGAAATGCTCGTGCGCGCCGATGCCGAGCACGAGCGGGCTGCCCCTGCGGGCGCCGACCACGAGCCCGGGAACGTCCGCATGGAGAACGGCGATCCCGTAGGTTCCGATCACCTGCCGGAGGGCCAGGCGGATCGCCTCGACCAGCCCGGCCTTGTCGCGCTTGCCCGCCCGGTCGAACTCGTCGCCGACCAGGTGCGCGAGGACCTCGGTATCCGTCTGCGAAACAAAGGTGTGCCCGTGTTCGGCCAGTTGCTCGCGGAGCGTCTGGTAGTTCTCGATAACGCCGTTGTGGACGAGAAAAAGCTTCCCGCTCTGGTCGGAGTGGGGATGGGCATTTTCCTTCGTGACGCCCCCGTGCGTTGCCCAGCGGGTGTGGCTGATTCCCGTGTGCCCGTGCACCGGGTGCTCCTGGATGACTTCCGCGAGATTCGCGATGCGCCCGACCGCTTTGCGGACCTGCGCCGGCCCGCTGTTGAGGATGGCCACTCCGGCCGAGTCATACCCCCGGTATTCCAAGCGACGCAACCCGTCGAGAAGCACGGGAAGCGCTTCCGAACGGCCGATATAGCCAACAATTCCACACATAGAGATTTCAACCGTGACAATTTGCGCGCGGATGGGCAAGATCCATTTCCCTGTATGAGCCTTCCACTCAATGCCCTGCCGACTTCAAAAACCCTCGCCATCATCATGGGAGGAGGGGCAGGGACCCGCCTCTTCCCGCTCACAAAAGAGCGGTCCAAGCCGGCGGTCCCGCTGGGCGGAAAATACCGCCTGGTCGATATCCCGATCAGCAACTGCCTCAATTCCGGGTTTCGCGGGATTTACATCCTCACCCAGTTCAACAGCACTTCGCTGCACCGGCACATCAACTCGAGCTACAAGTTCGATGATTTCACGCCGAGTTTCGTCGAGATCCTGGCGGCCCAGCAAACCCCCGAGGGCTCGCGATGGTATCAGGGAACCGCGGACGCCGTGCGGCAAAACATGAGGTATTTCCTCGAGCACCCCTACGAATACTATGCGATTCTCAGCGGGGACCAGCTCTACCGCATGGATTATCGCGACATGCTGCGCCAGCATGTCGAAACCGGCGCCGACCTCACGATCGCCACCATCCCGGTCGCCCGCCAGCCCGCCGCCGGGTTCGGCATCATGCTCACCGACGAAAACCGGCGCATCGAAAAATTCGTGGAAAAGCCGAAGGACCCCGCCGTCTTGGATTCGCTGCGGATCCCTCCCGACCTCCTGAAAAAAATCGGGCAGCACGCCGACGCCGACCTCTACCAGGCCTCGATGGGAATTTATATTTTCAAGAGATCGGTCCTCGAGGCCTGCCTGGACAACGACTACGTGGATTTCGGAAAGAACATCATTCCCGCCGCGATCAGCCAATACAAGGTGATGGCCTTCATTTTCCAAGGTTACTGGGAGGACATCGGGACGATCAACGCTTTTTACGAGGCCAATCTCAACCTCGTGGGCCCCAACCCCCAGTACAGCTTTTTCGTGCCCGGATCCACGGTGTTCACCCAGCCGCTCTTCCTGCCGGCGAGCACGATCAGCTCGGCCAAAGTCACGAGCGCGATGATTTCGGACGGCTGCATCATCGGGGATGCCACCATCGAGCGGTGCGTGCTCGGGATCCGCAGCATCATCCAATCCGGCTCCGTCTTGAAAAACACCATCATGATGGGGGCCGACTTCTACGAGGCCGAGCTGCACAAGCCCGCCGCGGGGATCCCGCCGATCGGGATCGGACGGGATTGTGCGATCAACGGGGCGATCATCGACAAGAACGCCCGGATTGGCAGCCATGTCGTCATCAGCCCCGAGGGGAAATCCCAGGATCTCGACGGCGACGGCTATTACATCCGCGACGGGATTGTCGTGGTGCCGAAAAACAGTGTCATTAAAGACGGAACTTGGATATAGCGGTGGGCATGAAATTTTTCGCCCGCCTGGTCCCGTCGGTTTTTTTTGCTTTGGCGCTCGCCGGCTGCTTCTTCGACCATCCCCTGACCACCGTGCCCTCCAAGGACATCAACACGTGGGGTTTGGGGGTTTGGGAATCGACGGATGACAAGGGGCGCGTCTCGCGTGCCATGGTGACCCCCATCAAAGCCGACCGCTATGCGGTTCAACTGGCCTTGCCCGGGAAAAAGCCGAAGGAGGTCAACCGGTATGAATTCGAGGGGTGGCCTTCCAAGGTGGGCGACACCCTTTTTCTCAGCCTGCGCTGCCTGACGAGCCCCGGAGACATCGCGGCCGGATCGCATGTTTTTGCGCAGCTCCAATTGCTCGACCAGAACCACGTGCGGACACGCGGGCTGAAACTCGACTCCCCGCCCTCCGCGTCCAGCTTCGAACTCCGCAAAGAAGTCCGGAGCAAGCTCAAAGACCACTCGCTCTACGAAGGGACGCCGAGCGTCGTGTGGTCGCGTGTCGCGGAGGTCTTCTGGAGCACCAACGGCGCCGATCCGGTTTTCGAACCGATCCGCTTCCAAACGGATATCGTTCGGGGAGCCAATGAGACAAAGGGCCCGACCGAAAAACCGTCCCGCAACTCACCGAACCACTAGCCCGGCTGCTGCGGGTGATGGAAAATCCGGATTATCCCGCCTTGGAAGCCAGAATGGGGAGGGATCTCCTCGCCGAGCGGCTGCTGAAACAAGCCGGAAAATCCGCCAGGCTCGTCCACCAGGCCGAGGGGATCTTTCGTTTGGAGCGGTTCTTTCCGCTGGATTCGTTGGTCTCCTTTTGTCTGGCAGCGACCGGACTTGGACGGTGCGCCCGGCGCAATTTTCTGGACGTGCGGCTCACGGCGCGGGAGTGGGCCCTGCCGCATCTGCCCCCGGCTTTTGATGGTTTCCGCCTGCTGCACCTGACGGATCTCCACCTGGACCTGGATCCCGCCCTGACGCCGGTCATCGAACGTCTCGTGCGCTCGACCGCCCACGACGCCGCCGTCGTCACCGGGGATTTCCGAAACCAAACCGACGGCGACTACCGCCCTTGCCTGCACGAGACGGCCCGGGTGATCCGGGCGCTCGCCCCGTGCAGATGGGGCGTTCTCGGCAACCACGACTTCGTGGAAATGGTGCCTTCGCTCGAAGCCGCCGGTCTCCCGATCCTCCTGAACGAGGTGGCGGCCATCGAACGGCAGGGGCAAAAGCTCTGGATCGCCGGCATCGATGACCCCCATTTTTACAAAACCCATTCCCTCGAAAAAGTCCGCGCGGATGTGCCTCGCGGCGGCTGCGCGATCCTTCTCTCCCACAGCCCGGAAATCTATGCCGCGGCAGAGCCTCTGGGATTCGACCTCCAATTGAGCGGCCACACCCACGGCGGCCAACTCTGCCTCCCCGGCGGAACCCCGCTGATCCTGCCCTGCAAGATTGATAAGCGGTTCGCCTGCGGCCCCTGGCGGCACGGGCGCCTCCAAGGCTATACCTCGCCCGGAACCGGAAGCTGCGGCGTTGCCGCACGGCTCAACTGCCCGCCGGAGATCACCCTGCATGTCTTGAAGGCGGCCCGGATCGCGGCAAAATGTAACCGGTAGCCGCGGCCTGTGACCGCCGGCCGCTTGGCAAGCAAGCGAGGAGCGGTGCCCATAGCAGGCTGCAACTCTACGCCTGATTTTCCGGGCTAACGCTAACAACTGCCGTTCCGCACCCTGTTATGCAGGCGGCGGATGAGCAGCAACCATCCCGCACCCAATCCCCAAAGCGCCGATGTCCCGGGTTCCGGCACCGTGGAAACATAGGAAATGTTTTGAGTTGTGAAACCATACCCCGGCGGGGCGCTGTTCGAGATGGTGAAGAACATCGTCGCCTGGTCGAAGGTGACCCCCGCGCCAGCCGTGTAGGCAAGCGAGCCATTGATTTGCCCTCCACCGAACGTTCCCGGAACGGTCACGGTATCGACGATGGATCCGGCCAACGAGAAACTGGCAACCAGCGCGTTAGGGTCCGGTCCCGGAACCCCGGTCACTGTGAAGTCAAAGTTCATGGCCGTTGCCGGAGCGGTGAATGAGAAGTTCAGCGGGCCATAGGTGGTGCCGGCAATGCCTGCGCTGTTTGCGTTGGCGAAGTCGCTCGCACTCCCGTAGTTGTCGTAGGACATGGTGGCCCCGTTGAGCGTCAGACCAGCGTAACCGGGCGGGTTGTTCTCTATTGTAATGTCTGTGGGGATGCTCAGGACGCTGAAATCCACGACGACTGTCGTTCCTTGCGCCTCCACTGTCCGGATGACCTGGAAAATCAGGAGCGCCATCAGCGCCATGATTTTCCCCGCCTTTCTTCCCCCGCCCAGCACCCGCGATATCCGCCGGATTCCCGGGCATTCTGCCGTGGCCAGCTTCCATGGTTTATATGTTTTCATAGGTTTGGTTTGTGTTTTCTGATGTGTGGTGTAAACAGCGCCGCTTTTGGTCTGTCGCCAGCTTCAATTATAGAGTGGTGACCGGCAGAATATTCGAGAACCCGGAGACTCCGGCCGCATTATAGGCTTGGACCCGGTAGCGGTAGGATGTCTTGGTGGTTAGCCCGGCGTTCCGGAATGTGGTCGTGTTGGCCGACACCTGGGCGACTCTCGTCCACGTCGCCCCTCCATTGCTGCTCCGGTCGATGTAGAACCCTTGCGCATTGTTGGCGTTGTTGGTCCAACCCAGGATGACATAACTGCTGGTGACAGTGGTCGCCTTGAGATTGGTCGGTGCCGCCGGGAGCAGCCCCGGCGTCCCCGCAGTAGCCGTGTTCGAGTAAGGCGAGAGGCTGACTCCGTTGGAAGCTCCGACCATGTAGAAATAGGTCGTGGACACCGCCACCGTCGTGTCGGTGAATGCCGTGGGAGTCGCCGCGGGAACCGTGATGTTCGTCACTCCCGTGGTGAATCCGGCATCCAACGCCCTCTGGATCACGAAACCCGTCGCCGGAGTCGCGGAGCCAACGGATGTGTCAACCCAAGTCAGCGCCACCGTCGGCGCGCTGACACTTGGCGCGGACGCCGTGGCGACCAAATTTGCGGGCGCGGTCGGCACAGGGAGCTGCATGACCATCGGGCGCATCATGTCATTTTCCTCATGGCCGAGCAGGTGGCAGTGCCACACGTATTCCCAACCGAAGTTGGTCTTGATGTTCGTCACCGCTACCGGGTTGTTGTTGGGATCAACCCCCGTGAACTGGCCGGTGGAATCCACAGGTGATGTCGGGTCCAAGAGACGGTAGCTGTCGGGGACCGGGAACGGCAGCGATGGAATCACCGGCTTCATCGCCACGATCACATCTTCCAGCGGGTTCATCCGCACCGTCTCCTTCCAGCCCGTTTCGTTAGGGTCGGGCGGACGGATCATGCCATCCCAGCCGACCCGGTTGACCACCTGCACGTTGAAGAGATGGAAGTGGATGGCATGCGTGTCCACGCCGTTATGGGTGATCTTCCATATCTGCGTCTGCCCGGGCTTGAGGGTTTCCGTGGGAGGATCGATGAATTTGTAGGGGATCGTCGTCTGGGTCAGGAAGTTGGTGAACGGCACCTCGACCCCGAGCAGCGCATTCATCCTTCCGTAATCGTCAAAGAGCTCCTGGATGCACTTGGGCTGAAACGGCACCGTCCCCGAAGTGGCGGAACCGATTGGCGTAAACGTCATCGAGGTATCCTGTATTCTCGCGTAAGTATTTGGCGGCACGATCAGTTGATCCCCGGCTGCAAAGGCGGTCTTCAAACCCAGCGCCAAGGTCGTGGCGACATATCTCTGGTCGTAGTCATCGACCGGTGCCGGCTTCCCGGAATCGGTCCCCGCCACGCGGAATTGCATGATGGTCCGGGTGTTTGGCCCATACCCCGGAATCGTCGTGGGGGCGCCGCCCTGGTAGTTGGCCCCGCCGGTTGACGAGAAATCATAATCGTTCGTGTAATAGTCGTTGCGCGGGTCGTTCGCGGGAACAGGCGCGGGCCCGTCATTATACAGGATGACCGTCTTGCCGGCATATTTGGAGAAGTCCACGATGACATCTGCCCGCTCCGCGGGCCCCATGAAGAGCGTCTTTTCCGAGACGTTCAAAACAACGATGTTCCGCTTGTTTTGTTCATAGCCAACAGGCGTGTTGGGAAGCACCGCCGGAGCAGGCAGAAATCCGCATTCGGTTCCGATCTGGACAATCGCCGGGCCCCTCAACCTCGGGTCGGGCACACCGCTCGGCCGGCTGTCCAAGATGTCGGGAGTCATCCCCGGAGTGCCCTGCTTCCAACTGGCAGGAAACGGGATCGTGGGATCCGGATATGCCGGGACCATCGCGACTTCGGTGCCCCACGTTGTCGGGGTTCCCGTTGCGGGATCAACGGCCTTGTTTCCCGCGGGATCCGCCTGGTACAGTTGCAGGTTGAGCATCCGGTCGTTGCAGGCATTGAGAATCCTGAGCCGGACTTTGGCCGCCGGCACATTCACGTAAGGATAGGCGGTGCCGTTGATCACAGGCGTGTCCACATAACCCTCCGGCACGGCGGAGACTACCGGCATAGGCAACAGGCTGGCCGGGGTTTGCGGCGGCCAGAACCAGGGCCCCCAGTCCCACCGGCCCAACGCGTTCGCTCCCATGGGATCGTTCGGGTTTTGGTTCGGCATATACACATGCGGGAACCAGAGATCTCCCGGTTTGGAGGCCGGCACCGCCGATGCCCATAATGGGTCGGTGGCGAACGTGTCTCTCCCTGGCTTGGACGGATCGCTCCAGACGAAGGCTTTGTCCTGGATGATCAAAGGAATCTGCACGGAAGGGAGAGTTCCCTGGCTGACCAGGCTGGTTTCCGCCGGGTCAGTGAGCAGGTAACCCGCCGCCGCACCTCCGTAAACATTGAGGCGGGTGATGCCATAGGAGTGGTCGTGGTAAAACATCAGCCTGCTGCTCTGCTGGTTTGGAAAATAGTAAGTCATGCAGCCGGGCGGCGGAAACGGCATGTCGGGCACGGGTTGGGTGCTCACACCCTGTTTGTAAGAAGTGGTTTCTCCGGCCGGCACGACCCACTGGTGAGGTGTTCCGTCGCTGATCCATGGGGTGAGCCCTCCGTGCAGGTGGATGTTCGCGCGGTTCTGCGTGTAGCTCTCCTTCATTCCCGGCATTCCCGGCATGTCCGTCGGCCCCATTCCGGCTCCCATGATCGTGGTGTCCACCGGCAAATCGAGGTTGCCGGCTGTGCCGAGAGGGAGAAGGTTGTAGAACTTGATCCGGACCGGGGTGCCTTTGTTGGCCAGGATCATCGGCCCCATGTAGTGCGGCTTGTCCACCCCTTTGGCCTGCACTCCATTGATCAGGATCGGGCTCCCGTCGGGGTAAGACAGGGGGACCTGTGCGCCCGGGACGGCCTGCGTGGACAACTGGACGTAACCGCGCAGCGTCGTCGTCCCCGGCAGGTCGCTGTGCATCCGCTCCTGATACTGCACCACGGCGATTTCATAATAGTCGTCATTAGTGACCTGGCCCTTTGTGTTGACCCACTTCGTGGGAACGGCGACCGGGATATATTGGCCGATGTTGTTGGTGCCGGAGGCTCCGAGCCCAGGCAACGAGTTGATGAATTTCCGGATGCCGCCGGAAATGGTGGCCGGCGGCAGCGCCATGGCCGTCGCGCCCCAACCGGTCGGGTCGGTCGCCACCGAAGTGATGGTGACGTACGGAAGCGTCGTATAAACCCCGGAGCCCTGGCTTGTCAGGGTGATCGCGGTGACCGCCCCGGTCACCGGGTCCAGTGTGGCGACCGCTGTGGGTGCCGTGCCCCCTGGAGGCGGGTCGATGGTGACAGTGGGAGGAGTCGTATAGGTGTAGCCTCCGAACGTGACTTTGACGCCCGCAAGACCGCTCCACGAAGGGATCGGGCTGTTGGCGTAGTTCGGCAAGGTGTAGTCAACGCCTGCCGGCACAGGACCGAGCGTCTGCGCCAGGCCTTTGCTGGTGCCGCATAAAACGGCCGCAACCGTCAGCAGTGCGGCCACCAAGTTGGATGTGTTTTTAGTTTTCATGTTTTCTCCCCGCTGTTTGTTGGTGGGATTTTCTATTCTTCATGGGGGATTTCAATTAGGGTGATCCTGATCGGGGCATAAGGGTTTTCCTGATGCCAGGAACGCCTGGCTACTGGGAGGTTTGCTCCCCGATGCCCTCCTCGGCCAAGGCATTCGAACCGGCGCTCCCCGACTCCAATTTCGCGCGGCTCGCGCGCGGGAAAGCCGCCAGCCCGTCGATGATCTGCCCCATGCGACGGTTTTCGCTGGAAATGCCATCTAGGGCGCGCCGGAATTCCAGCTGGTGACGATGCCGGCCAGGTTCTTTCCGATGATGGCGTCGTCGGAGGATTCGACCACCGCCGCCAGCCAGATAGCCAGCATCGCTTTCTCTTCGAGAGCGGCCTTCATTTTGCCATCCCCGCCATGTTTGTGGGCATCCATTCCAACTTCTCCCGCAGATCGCGCCCGCCCGAACCATCAATCGCAAATTATCCGACCGCCAACGGCTCGGTGTCAGGCCAAACGTATTCTTTATATTTCAATGCCTCGGAGCTTGCTCCGGCGGTTCTTCATTGAGCGCAGGGCGGGGAAAAAACTCCGCATCCCCGCGACGACAGCACTGCGGGACTGGCCCGCAGTGCTGCGTGTTTTCCCCCCCGCAGACATGACAAACTACCCGTGTGAAATCTGGTCCCGTGCCGGATCCAGGCGGCGCCGCAGTTCGTGTGCGTGAAGCACTCGGCCCCTCCCCGCATCGCGGTCTGCTGCAAGGCGGCACGCAAAGGGGCTCCCTCCTCGACGGGCTTGGCGAAGAGCGCGACCACGATCGGCGTCCTGCGGTTGACGATGGATGACCAGGTCTTGAGCCACCGACCGACCTGCGCGGGAAACTGTTTTGTCCCGGTGGCCGCGATGATGATCATTATTGGTAGTTTTAAGGTTGTAAGGTTTAAGTTTTAAGCTCAGGCAACTTTTGGTGGCTCTTAAGGCTTAATTCTTAATACTTAATTCTTTTGTTCAGCTTTCGATTTCCCGCTGGGCCATGATCACGGCGCTGGCGGAGTTGAGGTTGCGGTGGATTTTCTGCAGCTCGGCCGCGCGGTTGATGATCCGCTGCGCCTTTTCCTTGTCGGCACCGGTGGTGTCGGCATTCTTCGCGCCGGCCGGGGCCTTCCCGTCGCGGTTGAAGAGTTTGGTCTGCGGTTTCACTTCGACGGCGGGCTTGGCGACGATGTCCGTCAGGAACGCGATGCGCTCCTCGCGGTTTTTCATCGTGCTCAGCACGGGCGTGAGGCGGTTGCGGACGGCTTCGTCCTTCACGCCGTGGGCGTCCAGGTCGGCGGCGATCTGCTCGGCGTCGAGGGCGGTAACCCGATTCTTCAGCGTGTCGCGCTCGACGGTAAGAGGAGCCACTTGCGCCTCTGCCGTGGTCGCGCGGTTTTCGAGCTTGGTGAGTTCACCGAGGATCGCCTCTTCGGAAGCGTCGGCGGACAAACCAAGTCGCGTAGCGATTTGTTTCATTGTGTGTTTTCTGTTTTGGATGTCCGCCAGTTCCCCGGCGGTCAGGTTCGCCGGATCATCCGGCAAAGTGTTTCTGTTGGTAATCGGACGCCCGCCCTTGTTGTTCGGGCGGTTCGTGAGCGTGAGCCCCGAGAGCGCCGTCGGGCGCACCCGGTTCTTTTCCCGGTTGAGCGCGGCGAGATTTTGCGGGTCGTATTCCGTCGAAAAAAACCGGTAGTCCCCGCCATCCACCGCCGCCTTGCCCGTCGTGCTCCAGCGGATCTGGCCGTAGATCCCGTCGTCCCGGTTTTGCAGCCGAGTCAGCCAGCCAAAGGCCCGCGTCTCCTTGTCCGCATCGTGGGAGAAATGCTCGTGGTCGATCAGCATCTCGTGCCCGTGCGTCAGCGTTCCCGCGTCGGCGTCCGCATTGAACCGGTTCGCGATCTCCTCGCAGGCCTCGCCGTCGATCACCTGGACAACTCCCGCCTCGCGGTTCGGGTGCTCGCCCCTGGGCTCGATGTGATACCACCCGTCCGCCGGGTGCTTGAATTCGCGGTTAAGGATCGGTGCGTTCATAGGGATTGACCTCCGGGGATGTGCGGGTAGAAATTCATCACAGCCACCCCCTTTTTGTTGCTAACCATATCGCCCCAAAAAAACCGAGCGCGCTGCCAACCGCATATCCGAAACATATCCCGATAACCACATGCCACTCGACGCTGCCACCGGAACTATTATCGGAGTGATTTGCGGAGGCGTCTTCAGCAGCGCTACCACCATCGCGACGCTGCTCATCTCCAAAAGATCCGAGGATCGCAGGCACACCCAGGAGATTGCCCTCCGTGTGGCCAGCGAGCACTACGACCGGTTTTGCAAGCAAATCGAACGCGTTGAACCCGGCACCGCTTTCCCGCCGCACATGTTCGATGCCTTTCTGGCCCACATCCACCAGATCATCGAGGTGCTGAACAAACCCGGCCGGGTTTCCGCGAAATCCCTCTTGCAGAGCTACGCGAACATCCAGGCGATCTACGACGCGATCAACCGGAATCCCGAAACAAAGGGCGGGGAAAAGCAGGAGTAGCAGGCAGAGCATTTTCATCCCTTGACCTCCGGAGGTTGTGGGCGTAGGTTGTAACTGCCAACGGGAGTGCCAACAGCGGCGATACTCCTAACGGTGCCCAGGGCGGCTGTTCGCCTGTTTCGGGCTTTCTTCTCAGCGCGCATAGAGCAATCTCCCTTCACGGTGTTTGTCTCCCCTACGCCGAATATCCGAGATGCTGATGAAGCTCTCCAACTTCCCATCCTTCAACTCCCATGCGTGGAGCACTCGCGACTTGGTGGCATCCTTCGTTATGTGGATGAACGTCCGCGTGCCAGTGCGTTCGTTTTCCCAGATTTCGTGTGGTTTGCTGATCGCGTCCTCGGCGGCCGCAAGAAAGCGCAATCGGTTGGCGATATCGGCTTCCGTCTTTTTCTTGTCAGCCCAGTGTTTCAGCACACCCGGTCCGAAAATCGCCTTGTCGCCCAGGGGCGTTGGCACTTCGTAATCTTCCGAGAGTTTTTTTCGTGCGTCCGGCACCTCCATTTCCGGAGCGGCTTCATCGGGAGGTATCTGTGCTGCTGGCTGAAGACCTAGCGTTTTCCAAGTCCCAGTCTTTCCGACGGCAGCGCGGGCCTTCGCATCCCCACCCCCGCCGCCGCCCATGTCCGCGCTGGAGAATTTCCCGCGCTCGTCGTGATTGCTGTTCCCATTCAAAATCCGTCCCACCTGCGGGAAGTCGCGGTTGAACGCCGCAAACTCGGCGGCAAACTCCTCATCGCCCGCCGTGGAAAGTTCCTGAAGCCGGTTCGCGATCGCGGCCTCCTTCTTTCCGGTCTCCGACTTCCGACCTCCGATCTCTTTCTTAGTTGGCGTCCCGCCCGCATCGACCGGCTCCTCTTTTTCTTCGAGCTCATACCCGGTCTGCTCCTTGAGCCATCCCTCGTCGGCCTTCCAACCGGCTCCCGCGAGTGAAACGACATTTTTCACCAGCCCGTCCACGTCCACGTCCTCGCTGGGCGAGAGGTCGAAATAGACGAGCGCCGGTTCGCCGGGATGCTCGCGCTCCAACACCTCGGCGTCGAACTGCCGCTGGAACGTCTCGCTGATCGCCGCCGCCCGGCTCTGCGCGATCTCCTGGAATACCTCGTCGTGCGTCTTGCTCTGGTTTCCGCCGCCCAGGCCGGTGCTGGCGTTGAGCATCCCCATCTTTCCGCCCGTGCCCGCGAGCACCAGGTCTTCGTCGAGCGTCTTGATGCGCGGGGTGAAGGGATCGGTGCCGCGCGGCCCGTCGTTCGGAAAATACTTGCTGCCGTTCGGGATCGCGCCGACGCCGCCCTCGGCCACCAGCTTTGCCGACTGCTCGTATTGCGCCTCCTTGTCGGGCGGCACATTCTGCGGCATCTCGATCACGCCACCGGGCACGCCATAGATTTCAATGAAGGCGTCCCAGTTTTTTGCCACCAGCGCCCAGCGGGCAAATATGACCAGCGCGATCTCGTTGATCGGGCGCGGGATCGCCCGGATGATGAAATCTTCCAGCGGTAGCGCGTCGCCGCCGATCCGGTTGCTCTCGCCACAAGTGATCGCCGGCTGGCTGGTGAACCTGCTGTCCGGATTCCAGAACCAGTCGCCATAGATCCCATCCCGGCAAATCATCCACTGGTCGAGCGGCTCCAAGTGATAGACCTCTCCATCCCCGCTACGGTGCTTTTGCAGGTGCGAGTATTCGCGGAACTCCGCCATGTGCAGGTGCCGGATCGCATCCGTCAAGTTGTCCACCGCGCCGTAGGCCGAGCGCAGCGTCTGCTGCTGGGCCTCCGCTTCCGCATCCGTGAACCCCTTCGGCAGGATGCCCTTGATTTTGATGTCCCACTTGAAATTCAGCAGCGGGGCCTCGCACCGGGAGATGAGCCCGCTGAGTGTGGGATACGCCCGCTCCAGCCTGCGGTAGGTCCATTGCAGCAGCGCGTAGTCCCCGCGCTGGCCGGCCTCGATCAGCTCGACCGCCTTCCGGATCGCGAAGGCCCGGAACGGATTGTAATTCTCCCGCCAGCGGTTCGCGAACGTGACGATCTGCCCTGGTAACCCGCTCGCGCTCCCGTAGCGCGTGAGCTTCTGCCCCTTCTTCGCCCCGGGCGATGTCATCGGAACGACGGCGGCGGCCTTCTGACCTTTGACTTCCGACCTCTGACTTCTGGCTTCCGTCTTCACGCGAAGACCTCCTTGCTGCGCCGCTCGGCCATCAGTTCAGCCCGCCGTCCTGTGGGAACCAAAAAGTTCCCTGCGCTCCCTGTGAATGTCGCCGCCCGCACCGCCAGCGCCAGCGCCGTGCAGCGGTCCGCATGGCCGTCTTCCGTGTGCGGGGCCTTGTAGGTGACTTCCCCGTTCTTTGTCGTCACCCGCGCCATGCTGTGCAGATCCTCGCGGATCACCCGCGAGGCCGGGATGCGCACCGCCCCCTGCTCGAAGGCCATGCGTAGCTTGGAAAAGATGTCCCGCTTGAGCGTGGCCGTAAACGTGCAAAGCTCGATCTTGCCGAACTTGTGCGCCGCCGGCTCCCACTCGCCAAATTCCTTGACGAGGTAGTCGCCGAACCCGATGCCGGGTCCGGTGTAGTCCACGCAGGTGCGCTGCGCCTTTTGGATCCTGGGCCGCAGGATCTCGACCTGCTGGGGAGTCGGCATCTTCGCCAGCTCCAGCACTTCCTTCGTGATGCCGATGTTCGCGGCGCGCTCCAGCGTCCAGGCAACGGTCAGATCCCGCTTGCGGCCAAAGTCGATCCTGCTCGCCTTGGATGTGCCGGGGGAAATGCCCCAGCGCCAGGTGGCCGATGTGCTGGTCCAGTTCGGGCCATCCGCGATCGACCCGCTCCTGGGCATCCTCGACAATCCGGAGGCCCCGGACTCGGAACTCACCATCGCCGTGCGGGTCAGTGGGATGCTGCGGGCGAAAGCTGCCCTCCCCCGGTTGCTGAAACTTCTCCGGCACTCGGCCGTGGATGTCCGGCTCAACTGCGTGCGGGCGCTGGCGTCCATCGGCGACACCGCCGCGATCCTCCCGATCTCGGAACTCGCGAAGGACCCTGCATGGGAGGTGCGAAACAGCGTCATGCATGCGCTGGGGGGTATGCGCACGAAGGAGTATGTCCCGCTCTTTGTCCAGTGCCTCACCGATCTTGCGTGGTGGGTCCGTTATTCCGCGGCGCAAGCACTCTATAAGGCGGGTGATGCCGGCATGGAGGCGCTCCTCAACGCGGCAGGGCACCATGCGGACCACTTCGCCCGGGATATCAGCCGGCAGATATTACAAGAACACGGCTTTTACCAGGCATCTCAGGAGGTTCTCCCATGACGATCCTACGCATCCTTCTTTGGTTGATCCTCGTTTACTATGTCAGCCTCCATGCGCTGTATCTGCTGCTGGTGTTGCTCGGGGCCTCGCAGTTGCGCCGATACCACCGCAGCGTCACTTTTGCGGAGTTTCTACGGATCGCCAAATCCCCGCTGACGATGCCCGTCTCCCTGATTATCCCTGCCCACAACGAGGAGGTGATCATCGTCGAGACGGTCTGGAATGCTCTCAAGCTCAACTATCCCCTCCACGAGGTCATTGTCGCCAACGATGGCTCCACCGACGAAACCATGAACGTGCTGATCCGGGCATTCAATCTCCGCCGCGTGGACAAATATGGCCCAAAACACATCCAGACCAAGGAACTCCGGGGCGTTTACGAGTCAGCGGACCATCCCAACCTCACCGTGGTGGACAAGGAAAACGGGCGGCGGGCGGACGCCATCAATGCCGCAGTGACTCTCTCTCTCTACCCGCTGCTCTGCGTCATCGATGCGGACTGCGCCATCGAGGCGGACGCCCTGCTGCACCTGGCGCGCCCGTTCCTGCATGATTCCCGGGTTGCCGCCGTGGCGGGAATCGTGAGGCCATCAAACGGCCTGACGGTGAAAAACGGGAAGATCCTCAACTGCGGGCTTCCCCAAACCCTGCTGGGGATGAACCAGGAGATCGAATATTCCCGCAGCTTCCAGTGGGCGAGGATCGGCCTCTGCCGCCTCCAGAGCATGCTCTGCATCTCCGGCGCGCTCATGGTGATCAAAAAGAGCCTGTTTGAGGCCGTCGGGGGATCTTGGCCCTCCGCCATCACGGACGACATTGAGTTCACCATCCGGCTGAACAGGTTCATTTACGACCGCCGCAAAGACGAGCGCGCGAAACTCGTCTTTGTGCCGGATGCGGTCTGCTACACCGAGGTTCCCGAGAAATTCGGCATGTATGCCTCCCAGCGCAACCGCTGGCAGCGCGGAACCCTCCAGGCGGTGCTCCGCAACTGGAGCATGATCTTTAATCCGCGCTACGGGATGACCGGGCTCTTCGGCATGCCATTCTTCCTCCTCTTCGAATCCCTGTCCGCCATCGTCGAAATGTCTGCCTGGGTGCTGATGGTGGTGATGCTGGTTCTTGGCGCCGCAACGGTTTGGGAAGTCCTGCTCATGCTTTACCTGGCGTATATCTTGAGTGCTTTCCTCTCCCTGCTGACGGTGCTGTTGACCGAAGCGACACGCCTGCGGACAGCGAGCTGGCGTGATTTGTGGAGGGTGCTGCTCGCAATCTTTTTGGACAATCTGGGCTTCCACCAGTTTCACCTCATCGCGCGCGTTGCGGGCACGTTCCAGTATCTCCTGCTCGGCCGCAGGGATCTCGGCGCGACGGCGCAACGCATCCCTTCCACCAATCCCGGATGATCCCCAAGCCTTCCAACTGCCGCTTCGAGGTGGCCGTCATCGGTTTGGGGTATGTCGGCCTTCCTCTGGCATTGGGGTTTGCCAAGGCGGGGTGCCGGACGCTCGGCTTCGACCATGATGTCGAGCGCGTCAGGAAGCTGAACGACGGGCACTCGCCGCTTTTGCATGTGCCCGCCGAACAGATCGCCTCCGCCACGGAAGGGCGCGTCCTCGAATTCACCGACGACGAAGACCGGCTCTCCGAAAGCGAGGCGATCATCATCTGCGTCCCGACCCCGCTGGGGAACCACCTGGATCCAGACCTTGCCAGCATCCTGGTCGCCGGGGAGAAAATTGCGTGTCGGCTTCGGCCGGGGATGCTGGTCTCGCTCGAGTCCACCACCTATCCGGGCACGACGAGGGAGGACCTCCGCCGGGTTCTCGAAGGGATTTCCGGCCTCCGGGCGGGCGTTGATTTCGCGCTGGCATTCTCGCCGGAACGGGAGGATCCGGGAAATGCCAAGAGCATCCTGAGCGAGATGCCGAAAGTGGTTGGAGGCTTCACCGGGGACTGTCTGGAAAGGGCCGCCGAACTTTACTCTCGCGTCGTCAAACGTGTGGTGAAAGTGGACAGTTGCGACATCGCCGAGGCGGTCAAACTCACCGAAAACATCTTCCGCTTCATCAACATCGCCCTCGTCAACGAGCTCAAGCGCATTTACACGCCGATGGGGATCGATGTCTGGGCTGTCATTGATGCCGCTAAAACCAAACCCTTCGGCTTCATGCCGTTTTATCCGGGGGCTGGAGTGGGCGGCCACTGCATCCCCATCGATCCCTACTACCTGACCTGGAAGGCCCACGAATTCGGCCTGGAAACCCGTTTGATTGAACTCGCCGGGCAGATCAACAGATCCATGCCGAGCTATGTCGTGAGCCGGCTCACCGAGGCGCTCAATGCCAAGTCCCTGACTGTCCGGGGGTGCCGGATCCTCGTTCTGGGAGTCGCCTTCAAAAAGAATATCTCGGATGAAAGGAAATCGCCCTCCTTTGCCATCATAAACTTCCTGAAGGAGCAGGGGGCGGAGGTGGACTACTACGATCCCTTCGTCCCGCGGATCACCGCCCACTGCGAGCACGTCCATTTGGTCGGCCGCCAGTCCATCGCCTGGAGCCCGGAGAACCTCTCCCGCTACGGAGCCGCCGTGGTTTGCACCGCCCACGATGGGGTGGACTATGCCGCGCTGGCCGACGCCGTGCCGCTCATCGTGGACGCCTGCCACGTTGTTCCCCAAAACCCCAAGACCACCGTCGTTGCCGCCTAGCAAAAGGTGCGCGCCCTCCTTCTTATTCTCGCTGCCTCCTCCGCTCTGCCCGCTCATGAATACTTCGAGGGATTTGACGTGCCGGGGAAGCCTGCCGCGCGCGATGGCATCGCTTGGAGCTACACGGCGGAGTTGTCCCCTGCCGGCTGGGAAACATTGGTTCCCGGTGATGGATACGCGCACCTGAGCGTCGATAGGGCCGCCCTAAAAGACCATCCAGACGGGAACCGCTGGCCATTCCAAACCCTTTCGTTGGGTCCGGTCACGAGCAACAACCGCATCAGCATCCGCGCAAAAAATACCGCTATCCCGGGCGTAGCCTGCCTGGTCTTCGCCTACCGGGAGAAAAAGTCGGTCGATGAAATCGACATCGAAATCGTTGCAGATGACACGGGGGGACCGCTTGCGGGCCACAGGAAAGGCCAAGACGGCGGGTGGACGGACGTGCGGTTGAACACTTGGGCCAACGCGAGCGCGGACACCCTGCTGCCCACACGCAGCATCCGCAAACCCATCCACGATGCGCAAGGGCGGAAGATTTCCCATCAGGACGGGCGGTTTCACATCTACACCATCGAGTGGAAAGCGGAGGTGGTCCGTTTCTACATCGACGACGTGCTCCAGGCGGCCATCGACGACGTCACTCCAGATTGCCCCTTGACGGTCATTTTCGGGATACGCCAGATGCCTTGGGCCGGGACTCCAGACTGGCCGGGCCGCCAGACCATGCTCGTGGACTGGATCGATATCGAACCGCTCCGCGCAGAGTGATGGCGTTCTCCGCCTGGTCCGCCGGGCGTTGCTCTCCGCTGGCGGGCCGTTCTGTTGCGGGCCTTGCCTGCAAGCTGTTCCGTTCTTGCCGCAGCCTTTCCCCCAAGGCCGCAACAAGGGCCTCGGGTTTTAGCGCCGCCAGTTTCTGCAAAAACAGAACCTGAGTTTTTGTTTTGGACGCTTCTGTCATACAAGAAGCTTTCGCATCTTTGGCAAATGTCAACGGGCGCTGTGGCCCCGTGCGCCACCTCCGGGAGGAGTTGGAATCAGGGAATCCCTGATTGTTGGGAGAAACCGGCGAGGGATAAATTTCCCGGATGAACCCGCCGGAGCCCCATCGAGAGGAAATTCCAAGCTTGCCGGATCCGGCAATTTGTCGCGTCCGGAAAATCACGCCAGAAGTTTTCGACTGCCTCACGGTTAATCCCTCCGCTTGCCGCTTCGTTCTGAATTTCGGAAAATGCCGTTTTTGCCAGCATCCGGACCGGGACAAGCTTGCTGTCAGGCTCTTGGAAATTGAAGGCACTCATTCAGACATCCCCTCTTTGCGGGCCCACCTGGCCAGACTGAGTTTTGGATGCCCCCTCGAAGGAGGAAATCCCGACGATTGCATTTGCCATGAGTTGCGGACAAAGCCGGTGGCGGAAAGGCACCGCATTATCGCGACTTATACCGATGAGGTATGCCTTCGCATTTTTGCCGGACATTTAAAATGCTCCAGTGAAAAACGGCACAAATTGAACGGGCAGCGATGCGGGAATGACGGGTTCGACCGGTAATTAACCGCCATGCCGCAGCACCATCCGGCAAACTGGGCCTGCTAGGAACTGGCAGCGCGTACGGGATTCGAAGCCGTGCGCTACACCATATGGAAAGATGTTTTTTCTTGAGTTTGGGACAAGTTTGGGACAACTTTCGGACATGAAGAGGAAAGCAGTTGAGAAGGTGAGCCCGAAAGCGGTTGCCATTTACGAGGAGCCCGTTGTGTCAAAAGGGAAAACATACTCCTCGTACCGTATCAGTTATTACCACGAGGGCAAGCGTTGCAGGGAGAGGGCGGCCACCTTGAAAGAAGCCAAAAAACGCGCCGATGAATTGGCGAAGCAAATGCCAACCGACACGAAGCCCTTCACCAGCACCCAAATTCGCACGATACACAGCGCGGCGGAAACACTGGCACCGTTGAACATCCCCCTTTCCGAAGCGGCGAGGCGGTTGTCAGAAGCGGAGAGAATTTTGAACGGGAAGGGAACAGTTCAGGAAGCGGCGAGGATGTTGGTTGAGAATTTCGAGAAAAAGGAGCTGCCCAAAATTACGGTGGGCGAGCTTTACGAGGAATACATGAAAGAGCTGGTGACGGTAGAGCCGAACGGGAAGAAAAGGTTCCTTTGCTCTTTTCGTTACTGGCAAGACAACACGGGCAGGCTAGGGGCGTTCGCTGAAATATTCAAAAACCGCCAAATTGCATCCATTACGACTCGGGAGCTTGAAGGATATTTCAACGAGTTTCCAGAGCGGAAGACGAGAGGTTTGAATGCGGAGTTTACAGGCAAGAAGAAAAAACTGACTGGCAGGACAAGAAATAATTACAAAGGAATATTTTGCACGTTCTTCGAGTTTGCCAAAGACAGAGGATATTTGCCTAGAGGGGTAGATACGGAAGCCCAGCACATCAGGAAAGCCCACGACAACAAAACGGAGAAGGAACGAGCCGATGAGATGCCAGACTTGATATATAAACCAGAGGAAATGCGGGAAATTCTTGATAGTATGACAGATGAGTTCATCCCGTTCGTTGTCTTGGGGGCGTTTGCGGGAATTCGAGTAGCAGAAATTCACCGTCTCGACTGGCGGGATGTCAATATGAAGGAAGGGCAAATTATCGTGGATATGCATAAAGCAAAAACTGGCGCGAAACGCCCCATTGACATATCCCCTCAGTTGGCAGCATGGTTGAAGCCCCATGCGAAGAAAAATGGATGGGTATGCCCTCACTTTGCAAGGGACTCATCATTACTCAGGGCATTTGGCAGGGTGCGAAACCAAATACCCGTAAGAAAAGTTCACAATGGGTATCGTCACAGCTACGCGAGTTACAGGATGGCAGAGGTAGGCGACTTGGCAAAAGTATCTTGGGAAATGGGTAACAGCCCGCAGAAGTTAAAGAGCAACTATGTTTCCCTTCCATCAAAAACCGAAGTAGCAGAGTGGAAGCGAATACTTCCAAATAAGAAAAAGAAGCCCGTAAAAAATGGAGCGGTTTAGCGAAGAATATCGTTAATGGCACCCTCTGTCAGATGGGTAGCCGCTTTTCTATCCCGCTCCTTTTCCAGTTTGGCAATAATGTCAGGAACATTGTAAAGGCGATGTTTTCCAAGTTCTATCGGTTTGATGAGCCCCTTGGTTGCATATTCGCTTAACGAACGGACAGAGATACCGAGTGCTTCCGCTGCCTTGGATGCCTTCACCAGCCCATGAAAGCCTGCTTTGCCAATTTCAGGGCTTCCAGCTTTGTGCGGTGGTTCCGACTTCAACCTGTCTGGTTTCTCGCCTTTGAGGAGCCTATCCAGTGCGATATAAGCCGCATCTTTTGAGAATAGAGGTTCTTCAACGTCAGGGATAGGAGAGAGCCAGCCAGCAGCGCAAACCCGTTCGAGTAGCAGAGGGGAACGGAAAATGTGTTCAACAATTTCTTCCGCCGTAAGAACTGGGGGCAGTCCGAGGGGAGAGAACCGCATTGAAACCGTCAGGGTGCCTTCATAAAGCCCTTTTGAGTGGAAATAGTCAAAGTTGCCCGTCCAAGGCGGGGCGGCCTGTTTCCACGCGACTATGCGCCGTGTTCGTTCCTCTGCGGTGCTTTCCATCATTGCCACAGGCTATCAGGCTGTCATACCCTCACGCAATGAAAACGGTGGATGAAATTTGGCAGGCGATAGAGAGGTTTTCCCAAAAAGAACCGAAAGGCAATGAATGGACGCTTCTCTTTGAGTGCAGAGAGGTAAATGTCATGTCATGGAAGACATCCGATGAAATAACTCCCCTATGGGAAGTAATGGAAGCAGCACGACTCCTGCATAGCCCAGCCGCAATATCGCCGTGGAAATATATGGCCATTCTTGATGTTGATGCCAGTTTGAGCTTCATGGATGACGGGAACACAATTCCGCTCAATATCCATAAAATAGAAAATGCCTTGAGGGTAGAGGCGCAGAACAAAGCAGACTTGAAAAGAGTAGCGCGAGTTGAAAAGGAAGCGGCAGAACTTGGCGGGATATTTTAGCACAAAAAAACCCCCAAGGTGTAAAACCAAGGAGGCTTTTTGAAGTAAGGTTTCCCGTTCCGCTAAATTAAGCGGAACGGGGTTTTCAACAACTTACGAGGTTACGGTTTGTAGAAATAGCGGGTAGTTGCCTTGCCGCCCGTATGGGTAATGTTTGGGGATGACTTGATAATTTTCTTTACGGCACCTTCCGAAGCGTTGGCAGCTTTGAGGATAGCACCCATGCCAATGCCATCCTTTTTTGATGCCTTGATGGTAGCATGAATTGTTTTGGAGAGAGCGGCTTTATCCTCATCAGTCAGGCGCGGTTTCCTGCCCTTGGCGGTAGCCTTCTTCGGTTTCCTGCCAGTAAGGACTGACATATCTTTGGAAATACGCTTGAGAGCGGCCTTGGCTTCCGTGCGTTGTTTTGCCAGTTCAGCAGCTGCATCTTTCTTGAGGGTTTTTATCTCCTTTTTCGCGGCAGCTTCGAGGGCGTCTTTGTCTTTTTTGAGGGTGGCTTGGATAGCGAGTATCTGTTGGACTGCGGTTTTGTTTGCCATATATGGTGTAGTTTTGATGTTGGTTGCCCCGTAGGGTAAACCGTGCCATACCGAGAAAAGACACGGTAGGCAAGACAAAAACGCGAGTAGGCAGATGGGAGTTGCGCAGCAACAAAAAGGCCCCTGCCAGGCAAGGAGAGGATATTGTCAAGCGAAGCGGTTTTGCGACAGCAAAATGACAATATCCTCACTTGTTCGCCCGAGGCGTAGCCTAATAAACATAGGGAGCCTATTGCATAGCAATAACGGGAACAACTATAATGTCAGTATATGAGAATAATAAACAAGCAAAGGCGGGTTAGTGGAGTGAAGGCGTTTAAGCATCTAGTCTGGACAAGCACCACTCATAAGACAGATCAGAAAGCAGCGGATAACTTACGGGCATCCATCAGCGTAGAGACTCCCGTTGTTTACCGTGCCCCTATTAAAGACGCCGCATCTATTGCCTGCCAAGTTCTCTATTTTTCCCAAGATGGAAATAAAAAAGTGAAATATGCTAACGAGGCGGAATATGTAAAGGAGGTTTCCAAGGAGGATAGAAAGCGTTCTTGGTATATGTCGAGTGGTAGAAAAAGGAAAACCAAGGGCATCATTGACACCTATATCTCACTGCCGCCTTGGTGGACGAAGGTATTGAACGAGGATATGGAGAACGGGAGGTTGACGGCAGAGGAGGTGAAAAAGATAGTTGTAAAGCTTGCAGGGAAAGCAATGGAGGTTTTGAAGAAAAGGACAGGGTATGAACCGCTTTATTTTACGGTCCATCCAGAGAGCCTTAATAATTTGCATGTCCATTTTGGAGTGTGTAATGTCAGTGAAACCAATGAACTTTTGGGGCGTTCTGGAGGCGGTAGCAAAGGCAAGCGAGGTTTACGGCACGCAGGCGACTGCAACCTAGCCCTGATGCGGATGAACCAGATATTGCCGCACCCATTCACAAGGAAAGGCGCTTTAAAGGCACTCACGAAAGACTGTGATGATGTTGCGATAGCGCAGGACATCGACAACACTCTAGCTGTGCTCTTGCCAGACAGGGTAAATAGAGCGAAGGCGTTAGGAATTGCCCATGTGAAAGAATGGTTGAAACGGGCGAATGAGAAAATGACTTCCGATGTTGAAGTGTTGAGAAAAGAGAATGGAGAGTTGAGGGTTGAGAATGAGAAGCTGAAAGGAGAGATAAAGGTATTGACGGGCGAACTAGCTGCCCTGACTGGACAGGTTGACTTGAGTATCTAAGGGTTATTCACGAACCGTATCCGACGAGCAACGGCGGGCGGCCCATTCTCTGCGGTTGCTTCACTTCTACAGGCTCCGCTCGGCAAAATGCTGAATAACCCCTAGAAACGAAACAACCCATGCCAGAACCAACTGACATGGGTTGCCCCAACTATGAAATGAGTATGTTATTGCCAAGGGCATATAAAACCTGCCCTTACTTGAGTCCAATTGGCACCACTTCCCGTGTAGTTCGTCTGCCAACCCGCAACGATGCTTGCGTTAAAACCAGAGTAGCCAGCAAATATTACTGTGTTATTAACAAAAGTAAGTATGTTTGGTTCGCCTGTCTTGCCTGCAACCACAGCAAGATACCTTGATGCATTAGACTTGGTAGCCCATGTGCCAGCAATTGTCGGCGTAGGGTAGTTGCCAGAGTACCAAGAGTTATTCAATTCAGGAACTACGATGCCGTTGACACCTGTGCCGAGAAGTTGAGCGATAGTTGAATAGGTTCCCCAGTTCGCTGTATAGCCCGCCGCGCGAGCTTGGCTAGCCGCTTGAACCATTTTGAACGCAAGGGCTTTGCTATCTACACCAGTTTGCCCAGCAGTTGATACGGTGTTTCCTCCGCCAGTTGCTGTCCAGTTATATGTTCCTTCATTACCACCAAAAAGCACTACATTGATGGAAGCACCTGTAGTTAATGTACCTGTCCATGTATATGTATTGGTTGGCGTGGGATAAACAGTTGTGGTTGGATCTCCCGCTGTTCCAGTGCCTTTACTTGTTTGGACAATAGGAGCATTTGGGCTTGTGATTACTATTGATGCGGGGCCTCCTGCGGTTGCGGTAACTGTGATCATTCCACCAGGATTACATGGCATGTTGAAGCTGTCGGCATAATTGGTAACTCTTAAGGTATATCTTGCCGTTGACCAGGCAGCCTGTAGAGCGACATTTCGTGCGGGCATAACGAATGTACTATTTACGCGGTTAATGCCTCCTTCGGTTATGCCACTTGTCGCTGTCCAGTTAAGGAATGAGTAGCCTGTCTTTGTTGGGCCTGTTGCTGACAAGGTAACGACATCACCAGCATGATAAGTAACATTCGATGGAACTACCCCGCCAGTATTGCCATTTCCACTATATGAAACAGTGTAAGTAGGTGTCGGCGTAGGTGTCGGCGTAGGTGTCGGCGTAGGGGTTGGTGTTGGCGTAGCAGTAAATGTCGCTGTCGTTGAAGTAACAGGAACAGCTACTTGTGTTCCAGCAATTGTTGCCGAAGTATTGGAGGCTGTGAAGCTGTATGTTCCTGAACCTGAAACATAGAAAGGAATGTGCCATTCATAGGTGCATGGGCTTGGGATATTGCCTGTGTATTGAAGGGATGAGGTAGTTACAGTACATTCTGGAGTGGTATATGTCGCGTAAGCGGGAATAGTTGCACCTGCAGGGAAAGGAACGCTGAAAGTTACATTACTGCTTGAATTTGGGTTGGATATTCTCACACCTAGTTCATACATGGTGGGTGTAGCTCCAGGAGCATTGTAAACATCATCAAACCCCAATGTGATTGCTATTGGTGCTGGTGCTATAGTCGTAACTACACATGTTGCATTGACGGCATTATCCGGCCCCGTTGCCGCAATAGTGATAGTTGTGACTCCTGCCGAAGTGCCTGTTACAGTTCCAGTCACGGTTTTTGTTGCTCCCGCAGCAATTATTTCATTAAACACAGGAATTGTTTGGGTTGCAGAACCGTTCACATTTGATGCCGTTGAAACCGTAATATCCCTTGTTCCAGTATTTGTAAGCAGAAGGGATATTGGTTTTGTTTCTCCAACATACAACTGAACATCGCCAGAAAACGCTGAACTCACGAAAACAGGAACAGGAGTAGGAGTAGGAAAGACATTGATAACCGCAGCAGTGCTCGCGACTGATACCGTTGTTTCAGTGCCATCAGGGCAAGTCACACCTACTTGACGACTAGAAGCGGTTAGCGTGTAACTGCCTACAGCAGTTGCTGTAAACGGACTTGCAACATAGGTGCTTCCACCATCGGGAATAGTCCCATCAAAGCGGAGAGAAGTATCCTGCATGCTCCACCCGAAAGGCAAGGAAAGATAATTCAAGCCGATGCCATCGGGAATAGGAATATCAATAGCGACATATGAAGCTGGGTTTGGGTTGTTGATAGTAACTCCGATAGAACCACTTTCACCGTATTGAAGGGTTTGAGGCGTGGCAGTAGTATCTACCACAATTGGCGCGAAGGCAGGTCGGACGGTTACAGGCGCGGAGACTGTAGAATGAACAAAGTTTCCAGACATATCCGCAGTAACGGTGTAATCGCCCTCTGGACTTAGAGGCCGCACAGTCACCGCTGGAATTGTGAAGTCACCAGAAGGAAATGTTGAGCGATACAGAAGGCTTGGCCCACCAGCATTATATGTCCAGCCATCGGATACAGCACCGACTTGGAATGAACCAGGAATGGTTATAGTCACCAACCCATCCGTAGGTGTCTGGTTTGGGTTTGTAACCTTTGGTATAATTGTCACATGTCCACCTTGATCAACAGTGTTATTGGTAGTTAGAACTACTTTTATAGGCAACGGAGAAGGCGTTGGTGTAGGTATTGGAGTTGGTGTAGGAGTAGGCGTAGGAGTATCAATGCCAGTCACAGGCAAAGATGGAGTTGGTGTAGGAGAGGGGCTTGGTGTAGCGGTAGGTTCTGGCGTTGGTGTAGGAGAGGGGCTTGGGGTAGGTGTTCCAAAGCCGTTCACTGTCCATGTAGGAGACTTCGGCCCAGAACATAGGTGGAATGTTGGAATTGTGTTGGACTCTGTAATAAGAAATGGGCCTACGCCGTACACTTTTCCTTTGAGCGCGGCATACACATCAGCGGTAGGAGCATCAGCAGGGAGCGGAATTCCACCAGCGGCAATATAATTCTGATAGGAAGAGTTCAATATCTGGCATTCGCGCGTGTATGCCGTTTCCGCCGATGAACATTTGTTTAATGTAAACGCTAGGATGGCTGTAGCAGAAAGAATAAGAATAACGGCCACACTTGCCATTAGTTCAATAAGGGTAAAAGCAGCGACTTTCTTTTGCTCGCATGGGAGTAAAGGAGGGGTTTCTTTTCCGAGACGTTCGTAAAGCTGTTCAATATCTGTTTTGTTGAATACACTACGGCGTCCACCTTTGCCTTGAATGTGAGGAGTTATCCAACCTGCTTTTAATGCACGGTAGAATAGTTTTTGACTCTTAATTGCTGCGATGGCTTCTTTGGCTGTTACGCCTAGTGCGAGGGGTATGGGGTTTAGTTTCATAATTGTACTAACATTATAGCAGATGGTGTCAAACAAATGTTCTTTTTTGTTCACTCCATCTCACATCGACTAGACGCAGGACACCCTATCTAGTGGCACACTTACTGGAATAAAATCGCCTTTTATCTATATCCGCAGGAGAGCGGGAGGGCGTATCTTTCGCTTTATAGGTTCTGTAAACCGTGTTTGAGGCGAAAAGTCATGCTTAGTAGGCTCATTATCTAAACCAGAGCAACCAGAACGGATAGAACTACACATATTACTACCGCATATCGCTGGTACTCTATAATCGTAACCCTCTTCTTCTATCTTCTCTTCTTGAACCACCCTGTAAACCCTACCGTTGTTGTTTCCGTCTTTAGTTATTTTGCCCTCGGCACAGAGCACAGCTAGAGCGGCGCGGGTTTGTTGCTCCGATAAGGCGAGCAGGCTATTGATGACAGCCATTTTGAACTTTCCGAGTAGCCGAGCCTTGCGAAGAACTAAAGCAAGAGTTGCGCGTGACACAGGCTGAAAGTTTACATACGGGTTATCTGACAAGTCAGGATGGAAGTATTTATTCCATAGGTTTTCCAAGTCTTTACGAACCGCAGCTTCACCTATGGCCGCGATGGACATCGTTCTAACTTTCTTGAACTCCGCACGATAGAAGAATGCCGCTATTGCCTCTTCCATCGTAATATCAGGCTGATAAAAGAGGAATTCAAAACTCCATGCCCGATGCGCAGCTAGAGTGAAAGTCTTCTGGCACCAAGTGCGCTTATTCGAGGTAGGGCCAAGGCGAAAGTTAATTTCCTTCATATCGGCGCGAATGGCAGCAGCGACACTAGCAGGCAGTTTACTTTTTTCAGCACTCTTGAGAGACGCTTTGTGTAGTGTACGCCGTAGGTATGCCTCGCGGTGATAAGTCCACTTCATAGAGGCAACTTCGTTCTCAGCCGCAGTCCGAGACATACCAGCCAGAATGCAGTCGGTAAGGGTTTGGCGAATGACATCGTATTCTTGATGTTTAATGCCCTCAGAACCGCTAAAAGTTTTTTTTCTAGGAACTGACTTTTGGACGGTGGGTAGTGGGTTTTGCGCAACATCTTTAATATCGAGGGTGTCATCTTTTGTAACGACAAGAGGCGGCATTTCGAGTTTGTGCATATTAAAGATATTGCACACATCGGCTATTTTTCCGCTCTTTGGAAGGAAACTTAAAACTTTTTCTTTGCCATCACTTTTGCAGCTTCCCCAGGGCAAACGGTAGGCATGGTTTATATGGTTTGCAACCGAACCGTCATCCCTGAAATGGCACTTCTTGTCATATCGAAGGTGAGGGCACAGCTTCACAGCTAGAGTAGCGAGAGCCGAAAGCATTCTGATGGCAGTCTCATAGTCGCCAGCAAAGCGCATAAATATCTGAATTCCAGTGCTCTTGATGATAGCACAGTCAGGAAATGCAGCGGCGATAATAGCGACATCTTTCAAAGTGGCTATGCCGTCCAAGTCAATAACCAGCATAAACAGTGCTAAGACATCCTCACCATCCATGCCTTTGCTTTTGCAGTTCTCTTTGAACACCCCATATGTCATAAACAGTTTATTCCACGAGTGTTTACGGGCAATTGGAGGAATATTATGGAGGTAGTGAAGCCACGTTGCATCACTGGCACCATTACAGCGAACCTTATGACAAAGGGCAGCGGAATTGAGATGCGGTTTCCATACCTCATAAAACCATTCGTCAGGCGTAGTCTGTCTATGTGTTGGAAAGACTAGCCCATTCTCTAGTTTCTCGAATGAAGTGCATAGTAACCCTGTTGCGCGAGGCTGTGAGAAAAATGGTGGTAAGTCAGATGAACCTACCGTTGCTAAGGCGGTAACCATAAACAAATATACCACATCAGCACCGAACATGCTATCTTTTGTTGCTTTTGAAGCAACTATCATCTATACTATTTGTAGGTTAACGAGCTAAGGCGTTAACCGCCATATTAGAAACCGCAGGCGTCAAAACCTGCGGTTTTTTTTATGAGAGCAGGAATATCGTCGCTTCACTTCGTTATGCGACTTCTAACCAGAACTATATTTGTTATGAAAACGAATAAAATTACTTCCGCAGTAACCCAGTCAATTAGCATTCTTCGCAACCAGTTTAACAAGGGGATGGATGAAATGTCATCACTGGCCCTATCAATCGAGCAAGAACAATACGAAACAACTCAGAGCAAGAGTTTCATCCGTGAATGCCTAGACGGGATTGCAGCTCTCCACCAAGAGGCGATAGAGATGAATGCTATGTGTTAGAAGCGGACTGCTATAATTATATCTATGAACACAGAAGCACAGAATACGAAACGGATAGAAAAGGTTGTCGGTTGCATCAGAAAACCAAACGGGAAGATGGAAGAATATAGGTTGCCAGATGTAGAAATAGAGCTAGATGTTGTATATCAGATTGACATGAGCGGAGGTCACGCAAGCCCTATATTTCGCCCGTATCGCTTTCGGGAAGGGTTTTTCAACATAATTGACACACTCAGGGCTAAGAGGCACAAGACACGCAAAGAGCGCAAAGCACTAGAAACAAATGAAGAGTTGTTGAGAAGGTTTGTGTTTGGTTTAGCCATAACAAAACAGAACTACCCAGATCTTCCACAAGGCATACGCTTATGAAGCCCGAGCAGGTAGCCACTTTTCTATAACTGCCGTAAAACTGGCAACGCTTGCAGGCTTTGTAATGCAGTCATCCATACCCGCGCAGGTACAGGCTTTTACATTATCAGGGAAAATGTGCGCCGTGTATCCGATGATGGGAACAGAAGGGTTGAGGGCGTTGGTAGAGCCCGCCCTGATGCGTTTGGTTGCCTCTATCCCGTCCATCACTGGCATGAGGCAGTCCATGAGAACAAGGGCATAGTCAACCGTAGAAAGTGCCTCTATCGCCTCTGCCCCGTTCGTGGCGACATCCACCACCAGCCCGAGGCGGTTCAGGACTTTGGAGCCGTAGGCTTGGCTAGGCCCATCGTCATCCACCAGGAGAACCCGAAGGGGAGGAGTCCCGCCCTGTTCTGAGGTTCTGAGGTTCTGAGGTTCTGAGGTTCTGAGGTTCTGAGGTTCTGAGGTTCTGAGGTTCTGAGGTTCTGAGGTTCTGAGGTTCTGAGGTTCTGAGGTTCTGAGGTTCTGGCGGCCGCCGCTTGGAAAAACTCCCGACTGTGCAGCTGCGAAACCAGCCTGCTTTGCCGTAAGTCGGCAAGCTCTTGCGGTGTCAGTTTTCTGGGTAGCCCATGTTCCACGCCTCCCCACTACCATTTTTCACGGACGATGGCAAGGTTCCCCGATACGGCAAATTTGCCCCAAGCTGGACTCTCGCCATTTTTGACTTTCCCCCGACTGGATAAATTTACCCAGTCGGAGAATGGCAGCTTCCGTCAAATTTGACGCAAGCTGGTTGGTAGGGTGGAAATTCCCCGTTTGGAATAATTCTTCCCAACGGGAAAAAAGCAGGGTTGGACGAGTTGAGCAGGAATTCCCCATTTGGGGAAAATGGAGAATGTCAGCTTGCGGTAAATGTACCGTAAGCTGGGGGTATTTTCTTGCACATATTCGATGCGTTTTCTGTCGCTTTGGTTGGTAAGCAGTTTATTAAAGACGCTGTAGGTTTTCGGGTGTTTCTGGTATTACTGACTGTTGATCTGTTTTTTTATTCAGTTTTTTTCTAGCTGTTGATATTTGCGGTTATTGAGGTTTTTCGAGGTATTATTTTCTTACATCACTCTCTGAAATATTCATTTCTTCGAGTTCTGTTATTTTTTGTTGAACACTACACCCCTTAGCGTTCGCTAACCCGTCACAGGAAACCGTATAAAGTTCTTATAGGTTTTCAGAGTTTTTCAAAATGTGAATACGGTTCATGGCAGGAAACTATGAAAACCCGTAAGAGTCTCTGAATTTCCCTGAAAGAATATCTGCTATACTTTTTGTATATGAACCCAGCACCAAAACCATTCCAGAGTAAACTAATTCCATTTTTTGAGACTATGCGCGAGATGAGGAAGCGGCGCAAGACGTGGCAAGAGATTGTTGACGAGCTTGCAAAGCACGGCATTAAGACATCCACAGGAGGCGTATATTCGTTCTTTGTGCGCCATAAGAAGCGTCCCGTTCCCATAGGGTTTATTGATGACTATATTGCATCCAGAATAGCAAAGGCAACTGAGAAGTCTGGAAGTAGCGAGCCGAAGCACGACGCAAAAAGAGGGCCTGTAGTTCTTGAAGAAGGAGACTTAGAATTTGAGAACCCAGCTAGCGCATATTTCAACCCAAAACCAAACAACAATTAAAACCATGAAAAAAATACATATAAACCCACAGAGTAAAGGAAGCCTTGGCAAGTCATTTGAAACCGAATGTAGAGTGAGCTGGTTGGACAGGTTAGGCATTCCTTGGTACGGCTTCGACTTAGATGATAGACACGCAACATTTCACGATAGGCATCCTGATAAGGTTAGGTTGATGTCGCTTGAAGAGGGAGCGAAGGACACGATATTACAGATGATGCAGGCGGTAATTACGCGGCCAGAGCCAGTCGTTATTATCGACTGTAGAGCACAGGCAGACTTGCTGTTACGCGAGTCCTTTGACTCATTGAGTATTTTTGACTACGCGAAGCATAACGATGCTGAGTTTGTCATATCCCTATTTCCGAGCAACGATAACGAGTCTCTTAAAAACCTTGGAGAAATAATAAGATGGGCGGCCAACAAGGCGCAGTTCGTTGTTGTTAGAAACCCTGCTGTTGCAAAAGCGTTGATGTTTGATGAAAGTCCAATGCGGGGCACATTGCTGAATAAGTTTGGAGCAGTAGAGTTGGTAATGCCCCATGTAACCGAGTTTAGTCTAAAGGTGTTAGAAGAGACAGAACGCAGGTATGGCCGAGCGATAGCATTTAGCGAGTTTGCGAGAGGAGTTGAAGATATGGGCGCAGGGGCAAAGATGATAGTTCCAATGGAGTTCGCTTGGGTTCTTGGAAACATGGATGGGCAATATACAAGGTATTCTTCATTGTTAGTTCCAGAGGAATATCAGGTAAAACCAAGGGCATCCAATGGAGTAAAGGCACAAAAACCAAGGGAGGAAATAAATGTATCCCTGTAAGTATATGAACAACGATATAAAGCATATATTGACACTGGGGCTCTCACCAGAGGCAGCGGAGAAGGTTATTATTGCCTACTCGTCATTTGAGGCGTGCGAAAACTCCTTTCCAGGGGAATTGGCGTTAATTCTGTGTAATGCGGCCAGAGTAAGCGCCATGATACATCAGAGCAATATTGAAGTGTTGAGCGATGCACCCCAGCGGATAGCCAAGGCGATTGAGAAAGTGAACCTTGTTGCTATTGAAAACCAGAGGTTTGTTGATACGACTGGCGAGCAGCTAAAACGCGCTGCATGGGAAATACGCGAAGAACAGACGGCATTTGCCAAGGAGCGAGCCCAATGGAAGAAAGAGAAGTGGTTTTGGGTGCGCCTGATAGTTGGAGGGTGCGCGATATGCCTAGCGAGTGTCATTTATTCAACCGTATTGGCAAACAACAACCAGCGTACCACTCAGCAGGCGGTTGCAGACTTCAAAAAGGAGGCGATACCATTGACTGCCAAAGCAACAGCCATAGCAACGCTCCAAAAGGTTATCATCGGCCGAGGGCATCTGAACGCCGAGATAGTTAGATGGAAAGATGACTGGGAAACGTGCATTACGGATATTGGAAGTGGAAAGCCAACGCCTGAACAGGCAGATATAAAAGCGAAGTTGGAAGAAACCTATGCCGCTCTTATGGAGCGTAGGGACGCACTTGAAGACAAGGAAAGGCGAGGAATGGGGAATTAAATAGATGAGTTCCTTTTTGCTTTTGCGTAGTAGTTTATTCCAACACCAAGCATGACAACTCCAATAATAATTAAGAATATGCTTGTAGATGTCTCGCTGCTTTTCTCACTTCCAGTTTTTGCTCTTGTCGTTTTCTCGCTGGTAGTTGTAAAATGAGAGTCCAGTTTCTTTTGTTGAAAGGCGCGTTCTTCTTCAGGGGAATATATCTTGTAGATGTCCCTATAAACAGGCGTAGGGTTGCTTACATATTCTTTTGAATACTTTGTTTCGGTTGTTGTGTTCTCAAATGACATTTGGAACATTCCGATGCCTACCAATAGGAGTAATATGGCTGAACCGATTGATAAACATCCACAGCCTTTGTTTGTTGATGCTTCTCCTGCTTTTTTCTGTTCCTCAGTTAGAGGTTGAATGTTCAACAGCTTCTTTACTCCTGTTGCGGGTTTGAAAGTATCCACAACATCAAGTAATTGCTCCCACTCTTGGCTTTCGTCGTTAAAGTATAAAGCATCAGCAGGAATGCTGCCAGAACTCCACATAGAAAATATCTGATCTGTTGTGAATGGGCCTTTGGTTTCTCCGTTTATTCCAATGTAAAGCGTTCGCATGAGAATGAGATATTGGCGTTACAGCAGTTTTGTTTGATGCTCTTGTTTTTCTACTTTGGACGCTTTGAAGTTCAAACTTGGCTGGTAGTCTGGATGTTCAGCCCGTTTTGTTCCAGCTAGTAAGTCAGCAACAGGCAGGAGTTGAATTCGAGGGTATTTCTTGCCGTTCGCAGACTCGTAAAAACCCGCACTAGCGGCGTCTGCCACCATCCCCTTGGTAGGTGTCTCCAAAGAGATAAAGAGGGCAATTTCGGCATTCTCGCGCTCTCTGACATGGTTTAAGGCGCGTACGTCATCAGCCTTTAAGCCGCCGCCCTTCACACTGACAACAATTTTCCGAACGCCTGCCTTATCCAGATCGTGAAAGAACTTCAAACCGTCAATGCCACCGTCAGCACCTTTTTTCTTACCTTGGAACGGTTGAGCTTCGACGAGGGAGACTGCCCACCATTGGAATTGGTATTTATCGCGGGTAGCAAGGTCACGCGCTGCATCAATATCTTTCGGCGTGCCCACAATTTCAAAGTCTAGGCCAGTCTTGAAGGCATCTTTAAGGCGTTTTTCGATGAGGGATATTGCCAGATGCGTAATATCAATGCCTATCCACTGCCTGCCATTTTTCTGAGCTGCATGAACCGCAGTGCCACAACCGCAGAAGGGATCGAGGACAACATCAGTAGGGTTGCTACTGGCGAGAAGGATGCGTTCCAGTAGTGCGAGAGGCTTTTGGGTTGGGTAGCCGAGAAATTCATTTCCAGAAGGAGGGTTGATGTCGCTCCAGTCATTTTGTATGGAAACGCCCGGAGCTTCGTCTAGGTAGCGTTTATGGCGAGGAACCGAACCAGCACTTGTCTGGACTATTTCGCCTCGCTCATACATTTTCTTCATGTTTTCTTCGTTGAACCGCCAATATCTCGTAACGCCAAGGAAGTCGTAATGTGGGTTTCGCTTTTGAGGAGAAGCACCACCGGGAGCAGTCAAGTCACCAAGTTGGTATAGGCGGCCAGTATTTGGCTCAACATGGCGGTAGAACTTTCTTACATATTCCTCATCGTAAGCGGTGTATTGCCAGTTCCACGTCCATTCATTCGACTTGGTATAAAAGAAAATAACATCGCGGATATTGCCGGGTTGCTTGCGCCCTTGCTTTGCATCGTTATGGGCGCTTTGCCTTTTCCAACTTATTTCAGTGCGGAAGTTGGTTTGCCCGAACACGCCATCAAGAACAATTTTGAGGTAATGCGAAGCCGTAGGGTCACAGTGTAGGTAGAGCGAACCCGTTGGCTTGAGAACCCGATGAAGTTCGAGTAGGCGGTTTGCCATCATGGTCAAATAGGCCATCATGTCATTTTCCCCGAGGAACCGCCGTAGAGCCTGCATCACTTCCGAGAGGTTGGTGTTGGTGGAGTGAACCAGCTCGTCAAATTCCCGTTCCGCCTGTTCTCCCCAGTGCCAAGAGTCCTCGAATGCCGTAATTTGGGCCTCGCTCTCATGCCCCTTCACCGACTTGAACAGCAAATTGTAGTCCCTTTTCGAGTTGAACGGCGGATCGAGGTAGATGAGGTCCACCGTTTCAGCGGCGATGTGTTCCCGCAGGACATGCAAATTGTCGCCGAAATAGAGCCTGTTCATTTTGATGGGCTATTCGACACGGGCGGAGGGAAAATTTCAAGGCGAGGTTTCGGCCGGCTGCATTCCCCTGGACGTTCAGAGGCGAAATTTGAGGCTCAACTTTTTTTGAGGGCAGGACACAGGACGGGCGGAAAAACCATTCTGCGGGCGTCCTACGCGCATCAGGCAGGCGTTTTGGAACTGCCGACTTGCTGTTTGTTTGGGACAGTTTGGGACAAAATAACCGCCGAAAATGTCCCAAACTGCCGATTGGAGGCTTGCCCCTCATCCACCCGCAGAGCCTTTGTAGAGGCTATTTAGATGGGAAAAATGCCATTTTGAAAATGGCAGCGCGTACGGGATTCGAACCCGTGCACCAGCCTTGAGAGGGCTGTGTCCTAACCCCTAGACGAACGCGCCAGCGTGGATTTGTGATAATATCACTTGGCGTGTGGCTGGCAAGGGTGGAAACTGAGGCGTGCTTTCGGAAGTCCTGCTGGTTGCGGGCGCGGGGATGTTGTCCGCCGCGCTGCGCTCGTTCCGCCATCCCGCGCTTTTCCGTGCGGGGACGTTCGGCTTCGTGCTGACCTCGTTCCTCGCTGGGTGGCTGGTCGGCGGCAGCGCCTGGACCGGCGGGCTCTTCGCGTCCACCTGGTTTTTGCTGCCGTGGCTGGAAATCCTGACGCGGGCGCGCAAGTTGCGGCTGCCGCTGGACCGGCAACTGGAATCCTGCGCTCCCCCGCCGCGGGCCGCGTTCCCGGCGTTCCCGGAGCTGTCCGAGGAAATGGAATCCGGCGGCTTCGAGCATGTCGAGGATGCGAGCTGGCACCATGAGGACACCCGGCAGTTCTACCGTTTGTTCTGGAGCGCGGACCGGACGACAGCCGGGGCCATCTGTCTGGTCGAGCAGTCGGAGTTCGTCTTTTATTACATCGCGCTGCGTTCGCGGGCGGCCGACGGCAGGCTCCTGATCACGTGGAATTACCCGTTTTCCTACGGCTTGCAGCAGATGCCGAACACGATCCTCAACCGGGCCACGGGGGAAAAATCCATCCTGGAAATGATCCGGCTGCACCGGGCGTTTTTGGAGCGCGAGGCGGGGGCGGGGCTCCGCCCGATGGAGGAATCCTCGTTGCGGGCCGAAATCCAGGACGACCTGCGCGGGCAACTCGACCACAACCTCGCGTGCGGGATTTTGAAAAAGGCCGGGGAATCGACGATCTGCTACACCGTTCGCGGAATGTTTTTCTTGTGGTTCCAGTTCCTGAGGGATTTCGTTCGCTTCTCCTGATCAGCCCTTCGAGGCGCGCTCCAAAAGGAAGCGGGCGATGGCCCGGGAAGCTGAGGGTTTCTGCATGGCGGCGAGGTTCCTTCTCCACGCATGCCAGACGCTCCCCCCATTTGCGAACGCTCCCTGCACGCGGTGGAGCATATACTCCGGAGAACCCGCCGCGAGGGCTCCGATCCCCATCTGCTCGATGAATGCGATGTTCCCCTCCTCCTGGCCGGGCACGATGTGGCTGACGAGAAACGGGATCTGAGCGGCGATCGCCTCCTGCACAGTCGCGCCCCCCGCTTTTCCGACAAAAAGATGGTGGGAGGCCATCAGTTCCGGCATTTGATCCGTCCATCCCGTGAGCGTGCCATGTTTGGGGAGGTTGGCCGCCGCGATGGCGTCGTGGGTGGCTTTGCGGCGGCCGGTGACGACATCCACGGTGACATGCTTCACCTCGGAAAGAAGGCGGAGCGTGGCGACGGCGCGGACGGACGTGCCGCCGGGGAAAAACAGCACCTTCCAAGGCAGCGATGCGGGCTGGGGTTGGAGCTGTTCAAACCGGAGCCCCACCGGGAAGCCCAGCACGTGGATTTTGTCTTCGGGCACCCCGTCCGCCCTCAGGACCTCGGCCGTGTGCTCGTCGGCAACGATCGAGCCGTCGCACGGGCAACGGTACCACGCCGAGTTGATCTGGGTGGAATCCGTGATCACCGTGAAAAACGGGACCTTCATCGACGGGTTGCGTTTCCGGAGCTTGGCGTTCAGGAAAGAAAAAACCGGGTACGTCGAGGCGATGACATGGGGTTGGAATTCCCGCACGAGCGACCCGACGGCCGCGGTGAGTTCGGCGAGCATCGGCCCCATCCCCTCGACGACCCCCCGCCGGCTGAGGAGTTCGAACACGACTTTCCACGCGCGGGGATACCGGTTGATCGCCATGGTGTAGCCGCTTTGCATCAGGCGGTTCACGATGGGGTTCGTGCGGGTGTACGGATCCGCCACGAGGACTTCCGCGCGCCCGCTGCGCTCGGCGAGGATCGCGTCGGAGATATTCCGTGCGGCGGTATTGTGGCCCTCCCCCATGCTGGCGGTGAGGAGAAGCACTCTGGTCTTTTCGGTGTTTGGAGAGCTCAAGCTAATCGGGGAGTCTGCACGGAACGGCGGGCGAAATCAAGGGTTCGGACACCCGCCCCGGCACGCCTCTCCGAAAGTATTGCTGGCACGCGCCGCCTTCCCGGCATATAAGAAGCCCATGATACATCCACTGGTTGCTTTCGGGATGCCGAGCGGGCCGGATCTCATTGTCATCTTGGTGATCGTCCTTCTGGTCTTCGGGGCGAAAAAGCTTCCGGAGTTTGCGAGAGGCCTCGGGCAGAGCCTGGGTGAGTTCAAGAAGGCGCGTGACGAATTCGAGCGAGAGATCCACAAGTCGGCAGCCGACATTCAAATCAAGGACGCTCCCGGCAAGGAGCCGCATGTCCCGTCCGCCGCGGAAGCTGAAGCCCGCCCGGCGACCGACAAGGAACCGCCAAAAGCCGCCTGAGCGGCGACCGACCGTTCGTCTTTGAAACGGATATTTTTCAAGCTGTTCCAAGCGCTGCCCGGTTTGTTGCTGGCAGCCAACCTCTCCGCGAGCAATGTCGTGGTGGCTTCCTACAACGTTGAAAATTATCTCAAGATGGAGCGCAAGCTCGATGGCAAAACCGTCCCGGATGCCCCCAAGCCGGAGCCGGAAATCGCCGCGGTGATCGACGTCATCAAGGAAATCAACCCGGACATTCTCGGCATCGTCGAAATGGGCGACGAGCAGACCCTCGAGGAATTTCGCGCGAGGCTGAAAGCCGCCGGGCTCGACTACCCCCACAAAGAATGGGTCAAGGGAGCGGACGCCGCGAGGCACGTCGCTCTGCTGAGCCGTTTTCCCATCGTGGCCCGGAACTCGCGGGACGAGGTCCCCTTCGAGCTGAACGGCAGGCGGACGCGCGTCGGGCGTGGAATTCTGGATGTCACCGTGAAGCTTGCCGACAACTACCAGCTCCATTTGGTCGGGGCGCATTTGAAATCCCGCCGGGAGGTCCCGGATTTCGACCAGGTGGCCATGCGGGCGAAAGAAGCCTGGTATCTCCGCGAACACCTCGACAAAATCCTCCAGGCAAACCCGGAGGAAAAACTCCTGCTCTTCGGCGACATGAACGACACGAAAAACGAGTATCCGATCAAGGAGCTGCTCGGGGCGGCCCGAGACCCGCTCCAGATGAAAGACCTGTTTCTGTCCGACCGTTACGGTTACCGCTGGACGCACTATTGGCCGTCAGCCGACATCTATTCCCGCATCGATTACCTGATGGTCAGCCAGGCGCTCTGGCCGGATGTCGCCATGGACAAAAGCGGGATCAGCAGCTCGCGGACCTGGTTTAAAGCCAGCGACCACCGCGCGATTTTCACCACGATCAAGGTCCCTTAAAATGAAATCCACCCACCCGGAAGAAACCGTCGATCCCCAGGCATCCGGCCGATCAAACACCGTGGCATGGGCATCCTGCCCATGCGTGACAATCCAGCAAGACATGGGCAGGATGCCCATGCCACGGCCTGTTTTTTCCAAAATTTGTTCCCTGCTTTTCATATTCTTGCTGGGTTGCGCGGCCTGCGCATACGCGACGCCGGACACGGATTGGGCGGCGATCGTGGCGATGGACGCCGGGCCGTCGAAGAAGCCTGCCACCCGTGATGAGGCACAGCTTCTGGCAAGGGCCCACCTGACGAAGCAGAAAACCCTGATCGAAGTCTTCCTCGCTAAATATCCCTCCGACCCGCGGGCTTATGATGCCCGGCTCCAACTGGCGGCGATCCTGGCGGCAACCGGGAAAATGGACCATGTCCCGCAGCAAATCGACGAGGCGACGCGCATCCTTGCAGCCATCGAGAAATCGCCCGACGCCTCCCCGGAAAAGCGGGCGGACGCGGGGTTCCGGCGGGTCTCGCTGTTTCTCCAGAGCATGGTCGGGCGCGAAACCGAAATGCGGGATTCCATCGTCGAGGCCGCCAGGAACTTTGTGGAAAGGTATCCCGGCGACAGGCGTGCCCCCCGGCTGCTGGTCGAAGCCTCGACGGTTTGCGACGGCGATCCGGCGCTCAAAAGGAAGCTCCTCGACGATGCCCGCGCCCTCTCCAAGGAAGACGCCCTCAACCGCCGGATCGCCGACGACCTGGTCCGCCTCAACCATCTCGGCAAGCCGCTGGAGCTGAAATTTTCCACCGTCCAAGGAGCCGTCTTCGATACCGGCGAGCAGAAGGGGAATGTCGTCGCCATCGTGTTCTGGTCGGCGGAGTCCCCTCACTGCCTGATGTGGCTGCAGAGTTTCCGCAGCGCGCTGCAAAAGCTTCCGAAAGCCGGCCTGAAGGTCGTCACGGTCAGCCTCGACACCAACAAACAGGCGCTTTCCCAGAGGCTCAAGGAATTTCAGATCGAAGACTGGCCGACGAATTTTGATGGCAGGGGCTGGGACAACGCCATCGCGCGCCCGCTCGGAATCAACGCCCTCCCGGTCGTTTTCATCCTCGACAAATCCGGCGTCCTCCGCGCGCTCAACGCCCGCGACAACTACGGCTTTTGGATCACAAAACTGCTCAAGGAGTGACCGCGGACGGTATCATCGACGAGGGTGACCTCCCGGCCACACCGCTCGGCACTCACTTATGTCGTTCTCACCCGGGGAAAACATCATGCACCACGCACCAGTCGTCAAGCCCTGTCCGCAGACCCTGATCCGCGCGAGCAAACGATGGGATGGCGAACCTCCGCGTTTGGAGGGTGAGGCTCCGTCCGAACCCATGCCTGCTCGGTGGCAGACTGGCGAAGTCTCTGGTTGGCCGTTGGGGTCATTGGTCGAAGACGTTTTTCGGCGGGGAGATTTGTTGGCTCTGTGACTGCTTAACGATCGCGGGCGTTGCCGCAATAACCTTCTTCGCCAGCGCGCAGTCAGCGGGGGGAAGCTGATTGGCCCAAGCCAAAGCTGCGGCGGGATCCCGGTTGGCCGAGGAAGACGCGATAAAGGTCACTGCGTCGGACCTCGCCTTGCCCTGAGGCAGCACCACCAGTTGCGCGGCGGCCCCGGAAGGATTGTTCGGGAACCACCGCTCGATAGCACGCGCCTCCACCTGCAAACGCTCCTCGCCCGGAGGAAGCGAACGCGCCCACGCCAGCGCGGCAGCGCCGTCCGTGCGCGCCCACCCCTCCGCCGTCGCGCTCAGCGCATCCCAACGAGAAGCCGCGTCCCCTATGCTGCCTGCCATCTGTAAAGCTGCCTGCGGGTCTGCGGCAGCGATCTGTTTGATGGCGGCGTAAACCAGGTCGTGCTGCGCCGCGCCCGAAAGAACCTGCTGAGAGTAGAGGAAGGCGAGAGCGGGGTTGGCTGGTTCCGTCTTGAGGAGGCGCATCCCCAGCGCGGTTTCGTAGCCGTAGGTTGCTGCCATGTATGCTTCGGCCTCCGGCGTGAGGCGTTTCTCGCGGCCGGCCCAATCTGCCGTCAGTTCGTCCAGCGCTGTCTTGCGGTCTTGCCCGGCAAGCTGCACCGCCGCACCCAGCGCCTCCTCTGGAAGGCCGGTGGATAGGGCGGAAAACGCTCCGCGCAGGAAAGCGTTGCGGTCGGCACGGTCCGTCAGCGAAGCCAGATAGGAAGATAGTGCGGCCGGCTGGCTCACCGCCAAATTCGCGGCTGCGCTTTGCAAGGCGTGTTGGCGGTCGATCCTGTCAGCGATAAGGAGCGCGTCCGCGAAAGCTGGCCGGGTGGCGTGCGACGGAACGATTGTCGCGGCTGGAGTGCCAGCCGGGATTGAACGGGGCGCGATGGGATGTTCGGCCACGGGCGACGGACGCGCCGCAGGCAGCGCAGCCGTCTGCCCGGAAGGAGATTCGTGCGGGGTGAACCTCTTGAGGCAAACGGCGACAGCAAGCAGACCGCAAAAAAACAGAATGATGAGCTTATGAGTTGGCTTCATGTATCGGGCTTAAACCCCCTCGGCTCCCGCGTATTGACGCATTTTCGGTTGGCGGATTGTTGCGGCAACGCGGGCGGGGCATTGGGAAAATCTCGCGGTCAAACGGCAACCCCGGTCGCTCTGGGACAGCCTGATTGACGCGATGGCCGTGCGACATGGCATGAAAACCGCATCCCGCAACCATGCGGACTTCCGCCATGGCGTTGTCTTCGACCCGTGGACCGGGAAGGAACATCAGCCGAGAGGATAGCTTCTCCTTCACTTCGCGAGGAATTGTTTGCGGCGTTTCTCCGGGAATTTCTCGATCGCATAGCGCAACATCGTCCGCGGCATCGAGCGGCGGCGCGCATCCAGGAACCGTTCCAGTTCCCGGACATCCGACCGGCCGTCATCTATTTTCGCCACGGCGCGGATTTCCGGAACACGGATTCCGAGGAAGCGGTCCCCTGCCCCGTATTCGCCGGGACCGGCCTTGAAAAACCATGCGAGCGATTCGGCATGCCCCGGCCGGATCCGGCGGCGCAGTTCGTTTTTGAGAGATGTCATGCCATCGCGCTCCTAGCTCGCTTTGCCACGGACCGCCAGATTTTTCTTGAAACAGCCCACCTGGTGATCTGGGCACTTCCCTTTTCGATCCGTTCCATTAACATGCTCCGCCTACGAATATTATATGAAACAGATCCCTGCCGCAATGATCGTCCTCCTGCTGATGGCCCTCGGCGTCGCCGGCGTCGTCTTTCTCTCGAATTCCCAGAACGTCCGGGCGACAGCCGGATACGCGAGCTACGTTTATTCGAAGCCGATTTTCGGGCGGAGCGTGTTCAAGAGCGTGCTGATCGGGCCGGCTTCGACCGGCCTGCGCTGGCGGTTGAGCGGGCAGAGCGTCTCGATCACGCCCTACACCTACAGCGAGAAATTCGATGGGAACACCGCGATCTTGGCCCAGGACAAATTGCCGCTGGCCAGCCAGGCCCACATCGTCTGGAGGCTCAAACCCGACGGGGCATCAGTGAAGAAGTTCATGGAGGAATTCGGCGGATGGGAAACTTCCAGCAACCCGGACGAGATCGCCAAGCAGGCCTACTCGCAGTTCATCCAGGAACCTTTTCGGACCGTAACCCGGTCGGTCGTTGCCAAATACGGCGGGCTCTCGGTCAACGAACACCTTCCCGAGATTTCCGCGGCCATCAGCGACATCATGAGGGACATGCTGAACAAAACCCCTTTCGAAGTTCTTTCCGTCGTGATGGGCAACGCCTCGCCGCCCCAGCAGGTCATCGACGCCATCGCCACCAAAGTCGCCCTGAACCAGACGCTCGAACAGAAAGCGATCGAAGAGCAGATCGCCGCCAAAATGATCGAGATCGAGCGCAAGAACGGCGAGGCCGCCGGGGCGAAGTCCGCCGCCGAGGCCGTGGAGCGAGCGAAGGCGATCAGCTCGATCAGCGCCGTCCTGACGCCCGCTTATATCCAGTATCTCAGCATGGAGAACATCAGGGGCGCGGAGCGTGTTTATGTGCCGCTCGGCGGCGCGTCTCCGCAGCTCGTGCTGCCGGTGAAATAGCGGGGGCAGCTCACCGGAACTGCCAGGTGTAGGTCGCGGCGGAGCTGAACAATCCGTTGTCCTCGCGCCCCGGCGCGAGAACCGGATGGCCCATGAGGAGGAATTGTTGCGGCATGGTGGCCCGCTCCCCGAGCGCGCGCGGGGAGATCGCCCCGGCATCGGGGCGGCCCAAGATCGCCCCGGCATCCATCCCCGGCCAATCGAATTTCGCGGCAACAGAAAATTCCGGAAAGAGCGCGTCCTGAGCTGCGGGAGCGACCACAGACACCGGCCCGAATGCCTGGTCCCCGAGCGGGTTTTCTCCGCCAAGAAGCAAAACGAGAGACTCTTGGGATAGCGCGGGTTCGGAGCGCAGGATCAGTTTCTTTTCGTTCAGCGGGCCGAAGGCGTAGGCCTGGATTTCCACGTCGGCCACCCGCGCCGTGGCGCGCACGTCGAGCAGCGGGATCCAAGGCGAGTCCGGCAAAAAATCCACGCGTCCCTCGGAAACGCTCACGGTTGTGGCGGGCAGAAAAGCCTGGACGTCCCTGAGGGTGACCCGCCCCACGGGCACGGGCTGGCCGAGAGTTCCGCGCAGGCTGATGTTCGGGACAATCTCCCCGGGCGCGATTTTCCCCGGGATGAAAAACGGGGTCTGGTTTTCGATTTTCAGATCCAGCGTCCAGCGCACGAACGGCTCCGGGACCGTGCCCGGCGCGAGCGGCGGCTGAAAGGCCGCACCGGCATTCGCCTCGGGGGCGACGAGCAGCAGCGGAATAACCTCAAGCCGCTTGCGGATCCGGCTGTCCACAAAACGGACGGTCCCGGCCAGCGCTCCGGCGGAGTTATCTCCCTTCAACGTCGCGTCCACATTGGCGCCGAGCCGCATCCCCCCGTCGCGCATCAGGAGAATTCTTTCTCCGTGCAATTGGAGGTCCCAAGACGGGTTGGCGGGATCCGAGAGCCCGACACCTCCCGAGACCCGGAACGCGCCCCCCCCGAGTTCGCCGCCGAGGCGCTCGATTTGCAGGCGCTTCCCATCAAAAGAGAGCACCGCATCGGTTTTCCCCACAGCGGGAATTTTGGATGACAACTCGAAACTGCCGCCTTTCAGATCGATCCGCCCATTCGTCTGCGGCTCCCCGATCGTCCCGGAAAATGCCAGCCTTCCGGAAACCGTCCCGCTCAATTGCCGGAGCTTGGGAAGGAAGGGCCGGAAAACGGCCAGCTCGGTCCGCGGAAAATCCAGCGCCGCGTCGAATGTCCCGGCCGGATTCGTCCACTTCCAGCCGCCGGCCTCGGTCCGGATCAGCCCGAACGGCATGCGGGCCGAGAGAGTCACGGGCGGAAGTTTCTGTGTCTCCAGCAGCCCGCCCAGCGAGGCCGCCCCGTCGCGCGCCGCGAATTTCAGATTCAGCGAGGAAGGCGGGACATCGATCCCCGGCAGTTTCCAGAGGAGGTTATGGGCGGAGAGATCTCCGGAGACAGCAAGCCGCGCAGGCGGGCCGCCGGCCTCGACATTCAGTCGCACCTGTCCCTCGACCGGAACATGCTGGCCGGCCAACTGGAGGAGCGAGTGCAGGTTGAGGTCTTTGGGGGTGGCCAAACGGAGGTAGGCCTCCCGCTCGGGATCGATGGCTGCCCGCCAATCCTTGCCGCCGAGGACCGCGAAGGGATCCATCGGAACAAAGGCCGCCCCCTCGAACAGGGAGGTTTTCCCGGCTTTCAGTTCGACATCTTTCAAGGTGATCCCGGAACCCGCCACCGTGGCGCGCGCATCGAGCTTGAGCGGGCCGTTATCGAGCTCCAGCTTGGAGAAATAGAGGTTTTGCGGCGAGTAGGTGCCGGCGAATTCTCCCGTGAGCCCGTCCGGGGTGAACCCCGAAACAAACTCGCCCAGCTTCACGTCGAAAGCGCCCGAGTGGGATTTGAAATTCCCGTCGCCCTGCCACCGCACATCGAGGGCCCCCGCGTAGATTTGCTCCGCGCCGGGAGCGTGAAATGGCGCGAGGTAAACGGCCAGATCCGCGACGCGCGCATCCAGTTCGACAGCATAGTCGTGCGGGGCCGCGATGCCGATCGTGCCGCGCAGGGAAGCCGTGTCTTTACGGGAATACAAGTCGCAAACCACGACATCGATCTCGTTTTTCCGGAAGACCGATTCCACGCGCAGCGAGCTGGGCGGCAGGGACCGGAACGCCATATCCGAGGCCTCGATGTTCAAAAAACCATCCAGTTCCCCCGGGCGGCCGGCCAACGAGCCCGACGCGGTCATCCGCCCCGCGGCCTCGTCGAGCGGGCCTCCGAGCAAGCCGGCCAGGGCCCCGAGCTCGCGGATGTCCGCACGGAAATTGACGAGGAAGGAGGATTGGGCGATCTGCGACCACCCTTCGGCCAGCGAAATCTCCCCGCTGAAATTCACGCTGTTCTCTTTTTGGCGCAGATCGAAATTCGTGACGACCAGCCGGCGGTGGATCAGGCTGGCTCCGACCTCGAACGACTCCCACCCGCGGCTGTTCCACCGGAACCCCTCCGCCACCAGCCGGAGCGAGGCCTCCGCATCGGCCGGGCGGCCGGTTTGGCCGCGGTAGGTGAACCGGCCTTCGGCGAGTTTGCCCGCGATCTCGCCGGGGATCCCGACAAGCGCAGACATCCGGTCCAGCGGGATGTTGGAGGCCCAGGCCGCCATGTCGAGCAGGCCGCCCGACGCCCGGAACATCAGGTCGCTCCGGAGCGACCCGCCGAAACACGCCGCGGCCAGCGAGATCGCGGGACCGTTGGCATGAAGGAAATCCAGCGAGAGGTTTTCGACCGTGATCCCTTGGACCAGCTCCATGCCGGCAATCCAAAGGGTGCCATTCTTCCACGCGGTGCGGGCGCGGATCGGCCCGAGAGATTTCGAGTAGCCTCCGAGAGAAAAGGAAAATGCCCCGGCTTCCATCTGCCCGACCGCGCTCTCGCTCAGGTTCAACGCGAAATCGCGGAGCAAGCATTTTCCGTTTTTTCCCAGCAGTTCGAGCGCGGGAGCTTCCACGAAGATTTCGCGCGGCAGCCACCTCTGGGGAGAGGGCAGCGATATCTGCTCGCGGGCCGGTTCGCCCGCCGGAAGATCCCAGATCCCCGAAAGTCCCTTCACCGTCAAATCGCGGACATACCCTTCCTTGTCCGAAAAAAGGCTGGAGATCCCGCTCCAGTGCCATTCGAAATACGGGATGTCCAGCGCCGTGGCCAGCCCGCTCCCCGGCTGCGAGCGGAACTTCACGCCGCGCAAAACGACCGGACCGTTCAACCGCGCGTCGATTTTTTCCACGGAGAAGGACAGATGGTTGGCGGAGGACCATTTTTCCAAAACCCTTGCCAGAGCCCAGGAGAGAAACAGGGGGTGCAGGAACCAGAGCAGCAGAACCACCCCGAGAAACGCGGAGACCCACACTTTGCGGGACCGTCGCCGCACCGGCGTTGAATGGGGAATCTCCTCTGGCATCCCCTGCAGCATACGCAGGTTCCCGCATTTCAATCCAGTTCTGCCTTGATGGATTGTCTCTCTCGGCCTAGACATCGCGGGGTATGGAGGTGTCGAGGCATTGAAAAAACGGGCGTCTGATGCGTGGATCGCGGTTTCGGTGATCGCCAGCAGCATCGTGCTGTTCGTCGCGCTCGCCATCGGGCTGAGCGGCAGGGTCCTCGTCCGTGACGCGCATGCTGTCCGCGTCAGGTTCCACGATATCACCGGCATCAAAGTCAGCTCCCACGTCAAATTCGCCGGCGCGCCGGCGGGCTCGGTCTCGGGCGCCCGCATGCTCACCGCCGCCGAGCGCAAGGCGGATCCCGACCACCTGGTCGAGGTCACCCTCAACCTGCTCCGGGACGTTCCCCCGCTGACAAAAACCGCCAGGGTGAGCATCGCCGCAGACACGCTGCTGAGCGACAAATTTGTGCTGGTTCAGGACGAAGGCACGGGGGCCCCGCCTCTCGCGGACGGAGAAATTCTCAACGGCATCACCCCGACAACATTCGACAAGCTCGCCAGAAATGTCGATGACGCGATCGAAGGGCTCAGGAAAGCGATGGGGGGAGACGCCACCGCAAACGCCAAAGATTTGTTCGCGAAAATCGACCGGATCGCGGACGACGCGCAGGGCCTCCTCACCGAACTGAAGCCCGTGGTGAAAGACGCCTCCCTCGTGATGTCCGAGGCCAAAGGCGTGGTCGCCGACGCCAAAGCCACGATGGGCGACGCCAGGGCCACCATGTCCGATGCCCGCTCGCTCCTCTCGGACAACAAAGAGCGCATCGGGCGAGCTATCACACGCCTCGACAGCGCCGCCACTTCCATGGAATCCCTCGCAAAAAAAGGCGAGGCGCTCATCCAGGACAACTCGAAAAACCTTTCCTCCACCATCTCGGGATTCCGTGTGACCGCGGAGAACCTGAAGGTCACCTCGACCTACTCGAGGTTTCTCCTCAAGGACCTCTCCGAACGGCCCAGCCGCCTGATCTGGGGCGGCGGAAAACCCCCGGCCCTGCCCAGCCAGCAGGAAATCCTCCAATCCCGCCAGCCGGTCCCGGAACGATAAAGCCACAAGGCAAAAGGCTTCAATACGCGGGACCTCAAGTTTGATCCCAGTTTCCGCCGCGCCCTCTCCCGGCTTGCAATCACGCGCTGTTTCCGGGAGGGTGTGGCAGACCCTAGGGTTGGGCACCCAGTTTCCGATGGCTGTGGTTGACAAATGCGCGGGCATCCGCAAAGACTCGCGGATGAATCTTTCGCTCGGAGTCAAGTCCGATCCCATCGAATACCGCTACTCGTTTCCGTGGTTGTTCCGCCTGATGGCTGATGAAGGGGTGACCCGGCTGCAGCTCGGCTCATTTTTCGAGGCCTACCAACTTTCCGACGCCTATTTCCACCGCTTGAAAAAGCAGGCCGGCGATTTCGGGATCACGATCGACAGCCTGTTTACCGCGCACCGCGAGCTGGGCGGTTTTTTTCGCGAAGACCCGGAATGGGAGGTTGTGGCGCGGCGGAATTATGAGCGCTTCATCGAAATCGGAGCGATCCTCGGGGCCAAGGCGGTGGGGTCGAATCCGGGAGCGGTGCCAAGAGATTTGATGGGGACAAAAACGCGCGGCACGAACTGTTACCTGTCGCACATGAAGGAACTCATGCGCTTCGCGAAGGAGCGCGGCATCGAGCGGTTGACCGTCGAGCCGATGTCCTGCCTGGCCGAGCCGCCAACGCTCCCGGACGAGGTGCGGGAAATGGGCGAAATCCTCGCCCGTTATCATGCGGAGAACCGGGACAGCACGGCAGGCTTTGGTTACTGCGTGGACATTGCCCACGGCTATCTGAACGGACAGGGAGAACACGGTTTCAACCCGGTGGAGCTTTTCGAGGCGACCCTGCCATGGCTCTCCGAGATCCACCTCAAAAACACCGACAACCGGTATCATTCGACCTTCGGCTTCGAGCCGAACAATCTCGCCAATGGCATCATTGATGTGGCCGTCTTCCGCGACATCCTCCTGCGCCGTGCCGGGGAGATCCCCGTGAAAGAAATCACCGGCTACCTCGAAATCGGCGGCCCGAAACTCGGGCGCGATTACACGGACATCCATCTCGAGGACCAGCTCCGCCAGTCGCTCCGGCATTTGAAGCGAGAATTTTTGGCAGTCCCGGACACGGCTCCTTCGGCCGCCGCGCCTGCCGTTTCCATCCGCGGTGACGTGGCTGTCCAAATCGCGCCGTCGATGATGTGCGTGGACCCGCTGAACTTCGAGTCCGCCCTGCGCCGCGTGGAGTCGCTCGGAGTGGATCTTTTGCACATGGACGTGATGGATGCCCGCTTCGTCCCCAACATGCCGCTCGGGCTTTCTGTCGTTACCGCACTCGCGCAAAAAACGCGGCTCCCGCTCGATGTCCACCTGATGGTCGAGGACAACGATTTCTTCCTCGGGCTGCTGGAACGGTCCGGCGCAGCGCAGATCTCGGTGCACGCGGAATCGTGCCAGCATCTTGACCGCACGCTCTCCCGCATTCGTGGGATCGGCGCGAAGGCCGGCGTGGCGCTCAACCCCGCCACACCGCTCGACGCGCTCGATTACGTGCTCGAACGCCTCGATTTCGTGCTGCTCATGACGGTGAACCCCGGTTTCGCGGGACAGGTCCTGGCTCCCGCCTCGATGCGCAAGATCGCCGACTGCCGCGCGCATCTCGACCGGCGCGGGTTCGGCCATCTCAAGATCCAGGTCGATGGGAATGTGAGCTTCGAAAACATCCCCGCCATGGTCGCGGCCGGTGCGGACTGCCTCGTCGCCGGCACCAGCAGCCTCTTCGATGGCGGAGCCGACTGGAGCAAAAATCTCAGCCGCCTGCGGGATGCGATCCGCGACGGGCTCGACCGCCGGAAAACCGCTCAAAGCCCAGCATGAACCAACTCATTTACCAGCTCGACAAACCCGGCGGCGATTTCACCGCTGTCGAACGGCCGCTTCCCGAACCCGGACCGGGCGAGATCCGCGTCCGCACATTGCGCACGTCGGTCTGCCAGTCCGATGTCGTGATTTACAAACAGGGTCTGCCCCGCATCAAATCTTGGCCCGCCATCATCCTCCACGAAGTCAGCGCGGAAGTGGATGCCGTCGGCACGGGCGTCACGAATTTCCGGCCCGGCGACTTGGTCGGCATCGGCTGCGACATCCCCTGCGGCGATGTGGGCTGCATTTACTGCGGCGACCACGGCACCGGCGACTGGACAAGCTGCCCCAATACCCAGGCCACCGGGCATGAATTCCCCGGCTTCGCCCGCTCGCACGCCATCCTGCCAGACTGGTTTGTCCGGCTCGGCCCGATCGCGAAATTCGACGCCGGTTTCAGCCCCGACCACGCCTGCCAGCTCGAGCCGCTCGCCTGCTGCCTGGAAGGCATGACACGGGTGAACCGCTGCATCGAAAACCGCATTGTCGTCCTGATCGGCGCGGGCTCGCAGAGCACCTACGCGCTCCAATGCGCGCTCGCGATGGGCGCCCGCAAGGTCATCCTCGTGAACCGCGGCACCGAGCGTCTCGAACGGGTCCTTCGGGATTTCGGCAACGGGCGCGTGGTGGGGTTCCCGTGGGATGAAAATGTCGTCGCCAATGTCTTCGCGGCATGCCGCCCGTTTAACGAGCCGCATTTCGTGATGGTCAACACTCCGGCCGAACCCGGCTACCGGCTGGCCACGCAGCTCATGGGCTACGGCACCGTGATGGACGGCCACGCCGGAGTGAAAGGCGCGGGCGGAAAACCCCGCATCGCCCACGAGGTGGACCTCAACAACGACATCCATTACAAGCTGCAGTGCTACCAGGCAACCCACGGATCGAGCTTGCACGGGATCGGTCTCGCGCGCGAACTCCTCGTCGGCGGAAAACTCCCGCTCATCGGAAAAATGACCAACCCGACCGAACGCTTCCCGCACACGCAAATCCTCGAAGCCGTCAAACGCGCCGCCGATCCCGACAGCCTCAAGGTGATTGTGGATTGGACGCAAAATTGAAACCCATGAAACTGCGGGCGCCACTGCTGAATTCGCGTCCATTCGCGCTCATTCGCGGTTGAAGACATCCTCCTGAACAGTTACAATCCTTCTGTGAAACCCGTCAGGCAAACCCTCTTTGCCGTTGCCTCGCTGATCGCGTTCTTTCTCCCCGCGCCACCCGCGCGCGCGATGGATCAAGCCACCGCCGATGCCCTGGCCACCGCCGCCCTGAACGGGCGAAGCGCCGGGGTCTGCGCCGTCCCGGGATGCGGCACGGGCGAACTCGTGGTCTCGTTCGCGAACAAAAGCCGGATGCTCGTGCATGGCTTCGACAACGACTGGGGCAACGTCGCCACCGCCCAGGGCAACGTCGCCGCGCTGGGCCGCCTCGGCCGCGGCATCTATGTCAGCAAAGCGCCGCTGACGCCGATGCCGTATGCGGACAATTTTGTCGATGTGCTGGTGCTGGCCGGTGCGGCACCCGGCGACCTGACCGCCGGCCTTTACCGCGAGATCGAGCGCGTCACGAGCCCGGGCTGCAGCGCGTGGGTTTCGAGTTCGGGCGACCTGGCTGGCTGGATCTCCGGCGCGACGACCTATGACTCCGGCAAGCAAACCGGGTCCACGGCTCTCTCGACAGCGCAGGTCGTGACCAACAGCACCGGCACATGGGCGGTCATCACCCGGAAGACGACCATTCCCGGCACGTTCGAGTGGAGCCATGTCAACGGCTCGCCGGATGGCAACCGTTTCACGACCGACACGGTGGCCCGCTGGCCGTTCATCCCGCAGTGGCGGCGGAAACCGTACAGCACCCAGAAATACAGCGCCTATCCGCCCGCGCGACCAGGTCCCCATCTTCATTATTGTAACAACCCGGTTTGCGCCGGCGGGCGGATGTATGAAATTTTGTACGCCGATGACGATTTTACCGTATCCAACAATACCTATTCCTATCAGAACCGGACTTATTTCATCCGCGCCGGCAGCATGTTCAACGGACAGATTCTTTGGGAACAGGCCGTTTCAATGGCCTATACTTATGCACCGGGGTTGATGGCAGGAACGTCGCATCTTTTTAACCTTGGACTCTCCGTCGGAGGGTGGCTGATCGACTCGGTTCAGGTATTTGACGGCGCAACGGGCGTGTCTTGCGCAACCTCGGCGCTGTTGGCCGTCGGGGAAAGCTTGGTCGCATCGCAGGAAGCGGGACTGCCGCTTTGCGGCGTGATCGGCGACACGCTGTATGGGATCAAGACGGACGGGGCGGCGAACACTCTCTTTGCCTACAATCAATCGACCGCGACCACAGGCAGCATGCAGTATCAAGTGAATGTCGGCAACCGGGCCGGAAACATCGACTGGTGCCTGTTCAAGGACCGGGCCTATGTCCTGACTTCCTCCGGCGGGAACACCACCCTCGACACGCTTTCTTGTTACAACATCGCCGACGGATCCTTGCGCTGGGGGCCGGTCGCCATGTCCCAGCCGCTAACGGTTAACCCGAATTCCAACACCTTTCAGACGCTCGGAAGCAGCCAGGGCGTTCTGGTGGCGAACTATAATTCGGCGACGAACACCAATTCTATGACGCTTTATTCGGCGGCGGACGGGCATCAGATTTGGACGAACCCGAGCGGGGGAGTGATTCCGCTCATGCTCAACGACAATCTTGGGATTATCGTCGGGGGAAGAAACTCGGGTTATGCGAGCGCGGTTTACAGCCTTGCCAACGGACGACATACAGGCGATCTGAGTCCGTTGGGCGGATGCAACACCGCGATCTCCGCGACGCCCCAGGCGTTCTTCTCGCAGTTCGGTCTGCGTTACTTTTTTGACACGCAAAAGTATTATGGCGCCACCTGGTTCTGCGTTCCCCGCCGGGTGGATTGTGGCAACTCGCCGCTGATTTCCGACGGCATGAAGATCAATCAGGGGCAGACCCAATGCTCCTGCGTAACGCAAATCCGGGGCGATGTGATTGACGGCCCGATGGGATCGTTCAACGCCGAGCAAGCTGCCGTGGAGTCCGACCGCCTCGACCATGGGCCTGCCTACGGCATCACTCCAAGTTTGGCGATGTCGGGTTCGCTCGACTGGCTGACTTATCGCGCCAACAACAATCACAGCGGCTCGGTGACGGCCAGCGTTCCCTCCCCGGCCAATCTCCAGCTTCTCTGGCAGTATGCCAATCCGATCCCGTTCGTGACGCCGCCGGTGACGGACAATTACCGCACTGATCACAAGGCGACGACTTTAGTGACGGCCAACGGGTTCACCTTCACGGCCGGCAGCGATGGGATCGTGAAATGTTTAAACAACGCGACCGGTCAGTTGGTTTGGAGCTTCGCCACCGGGGCGGAGATTTTCGCCTCGCCGACGCTCGACAGCGGCTATGTCTATGTCGGGTCGGGTGACGGATACGCCTATTGCCTCGATGCGGCGACGGGCGGATTGGTCTGGCGGTTCCGGGCTGCGCCGGCGGAGCGGCGGATGAACCATTACGGCAAGCTGATGAGCACCTGGCCGATTCTGACCGGCGTGCTGGTCAACAGCGGCACCGCATATTTCGCATCGGGCAGCGTCGATTATTACGGCGCGCATGTGTTTGCGGTGAACTCGATGACCGGCCAGTTGGTCTGGCAAAACACCACGGCGGGAACCTTTATCAACGCGGCCAGCCGGGTCGGTCTCTCGCCGAGCGGTTATATGGCGATCGTCGGAAGCAATCTCTGGGTGCGGAGCTGGAATTATTATGACGGGATTTTTGATCTGGCGACCGGCGCGGCGCAGCCGACTCCCGCGACCGCGGGAGACAACCGACCTGGGTGCAGCTCGGACATCGGCGTGATGGGTTCCTACGTCTTCCGGGGTGGCAAGACGCTCTTTCACGAAAACAACAACGGCGGCGGCAACTTCTATTTCGCCAACCCCTACACCTTCGCCAAATTGTCGGGAGACACACCGCAATATCCGCGTGTCGGCTTCCAGCCGCATTGGGATCCGGGGATCATGCCGGCCTGGGATTCCTCCTCGATTTACATGGTGGCGGCCGATGGCAACCTGAAGAAATTTACGCTTTCCGGCACGTCGGGTTATTATGCCATTCTCGATGCCGCCGTGGCGGCCAATGCCGGCGGCAGCAAAGCCGAAGTAACCTCCATCACGGGAAATAGCGCCACTTGGGACTGGTCGGTAACCTTGCGTCCGAATATTGTGGACCTCGTGGCGACCGGCAACATCGTGGCCGAACTGGAGCCGGTCAACAACTCGTGGGGCGGGATCAATTGGGATGTGTTCGATTGGCGGCTCAAGGTGTTTGACCGGTCAAGCGGGGCGCTGCTCTGGACCAGCCCGCAACTGCCGAGCGAGCCGCTTTACCAGGGACTCGCAGTGGATCGCAACGGGAACATCCTGGTGGCGCTGGTGAATGGCGACGTTCTTTGCTTCGGCGTCAATGCCAGCCAGGCCGCCGCTCCGGTTTTCTCGCCGACCACTCCGCCGCAGACCGGCTATGCCTGCCCCAACGTGATGACCGGAGGAACTACCATCACGATCACCAGCGCGACTCCCGGCGCGACGATTTACTACACGACCGACGGCTCGGCACCGACCCTCTCGTCGGCCCAGGGAACTGCGGGGGCTTCGACCGCCTCGGTTTCCGCGACGGCGAGTTTCATCCTCAAGGCGATGGCCGCCAAAAATGGGATGCAGACCAGCGCCACCACGAGTGTGAGTTACTCGTTCCAGACCACCGCCCCGGTCATTTCGCCCAATGGCGGCGTGTTTGCCGGGCCGACCCAGCAGGTCACGCTGACGGCCGGGCCGGGGGCGGCGATCTATTACACGCTTAACGGCAGCAGCCCGAATAGAAACGGGATTTTATATACCGGCCCGTTCACCCTGTCCGAGGGCGTGTTCACCGTTCGTGCCTCGGTGAAACAAGCGGGCCAACTCGACAGCAATGTCACCACCAGCAAGCAGTTTTACGTCGGGGCACCGACGCCGCCGGTCATTTCCTTGAGCGGCACATCGTGGTTCGGCAGCGGCGGCAGCTACAGCTCTTATTATCCGGTGACCGTCCAGATCACTTCCTCGCCGGGCGCGGCGATCTGGTATACACTGGATACCTCTGTGCCGGATCCCGCGAGCGCGTCCTCGCAGCTTTACACCGGGCCGATTCTCATTTCAGATTTCGGCTGGAATAATATTTCCGCAATTGCCGTTGGATCGGGGGTACAGACCGATATGGTCCAGGCTTCGATTTCCATTGGGCGGGTTGGTCTGGTCATGTCGAGCAGCGGCGGCGGCACCACAGTTCCGGTCACGGGGACCAACACCGTTTGCCCTTTTGTCGCAACCACGCTCACGGCTACTCCAAACAGCGGGTATCATTTTACGAAGTGGGTCGTGACTGCGGGATCGCCCTATGATTTCACTCTGCTCTCCTCGGCGGCGTACAACACGCCTTGGACGAATGCGATCAGTCTTACCAGCACATCAACCATTACTCTGAACGGCAGCAACAGCGTGGCGGTTAAAGCCTATTTTGAACCAAACACGCAATACACGGTGTCCACCTCGATCACCGGCGGCGGAACCATCAGTCCCGCGCCCGATGCGAACGGCGAAATCGCCTTCACCGCCGGGACAAGCCAGAAGGTCACCTTCACTCCCGCCAGTTATGTTTCGGGTATCAAGTTGAGGGTGGATGGCTCCGACGTCACGAGTTCGATTTCCAACAATAGTTACACCTTTTCCAACATCCAGGGAACACACACGCTGAGCGTCATCTTTGTGAGCAGTTACAACAGCGGTTACGGATACACCAGCCCCTCGATTAGTTCCACCACAAGTCCCTTCATTTTCAATCCCCCCACCACCTACGGCACGGGCTATCTTCAGGCACCGGAAGTTGACTTTCAGGAAGGCGGCAAAGGGAGCTTCACCGTTTGCCTGAAAGCCCAGCCGCCGGTCGATGCCGTGGTGACGGTTGCCCCCGTGAGCAGCTACGCCAATATCCAGGCAAGCCCCTCGACCTTGACCTTCACCACGTCCAACTGGAATGTTCCCCAGACCGTGACCCTCACTGCGCCCGATGATCACCAGCTTGCAGACCGGTGCTCGTTTATTTCCTTAACCTCTCCCGTCATCAACCCGATGGATCCCTATGATAAGAAGTATCAAGGCACCAGCACCATGCACCGGGATCAAGTGATGGCGTGGGCCCTGGACTCCGATTTTTCGTTGACGATCAACAGCGGCGGCAACGGCACCACCTCCCCCTCGGGCGAGTTGGTGCTCGGCATAAACGATCCGCCCCTCTCGATCAGCGCCACTCCTTCGACAAATTACACCTTCAAAAACTGGACCGTCACCAGCGGGGCGGCGACCTTTGCCAACTACGCTTCGCCGTCCACCACGGTCAGCGCGACCGCCGGTCCGGTCGTCATCCAGGCCAATTTTGTCCAGCAAATCCCGAAACAATTCGACCTCTGGACGAAGGCGTATGGGTTGACCGGATCGGACGCTCTGGCCACCGCGAACCCCGCCGCCGACGGGATCAAGAACCTGATCAAATACGCGCTGGGAATCGACCCGGGCCAGCTCAGCCTGACGGCATTTGATTCCAAGCACCCGGATGTGCCGGGGATGCCGTCGGTGAGCTGCGACAGCGCCAACCTCTATTTCAACTACCAGCAGGACACCGCCAAGAGCGACATCAGTTATACCGTCGAAACCAGCACCGACCTCGTTCACTGGTCGAACACCGGCGTGTCCGAGCAGGTGCTCACCACGAACGGGACCGTGCAAACCGTCCAGGCAAGCGCCCCTAGGAGCGGCCCAAAGATGTTCATCCGGTTGCGGGTAACAGCCCAGTAGGCGGCGCTTCCTTGGAATGAATTCGCGTCCATTCGCGGTTGAACACCTCTTCCTGAACAGTTACAAAAAATTCATTCACCAATAAATTAGCCCGAAAACGGGGATTGAGAAATCCTTTCAGAATAGAAAGCCCGGCCTCGGACGCTTCGCGTCCTGCGTTGCAACCTCTACAAGAAACGCCGTTTTCGGGATGAGAACTCTCAACCATCAATCATTCCCAATCATGAACGCCCTCGTCCTCGAAGCCGACAAACAGCTCCGCTACGTGGAGGGCTATCCGGTGCCCCCCGCGCCGGACGCCCGCCCGTCCGCGCTCGTGCGCGTCGCGGCCTGCGGGATCTGCGGCTCGGATATCCCTCGCGGCTTCGGCGGCAAGGCGTATTTTTACCCGCTGGTCATGGGGCACGAATTCAGCGGCGTGATCGAGGAACCTGTGCCGGGGGGGAAATTCCGCAAAGGCGACCGCGTGGCGGTGTTTCCGCTGATTCCGAAAAACCTGGAAACCGACCCGGCCTGCCGGACCGGCGACTACGCGCAGGCCGCCGAATACGATTATTACGGCTCGCGCCGCGATGGCGCGTTCGCCGAATATCTCCGTGTCCCGGAGTGGAATCTGTTCGCGGTTCCCGACTCCGTGAACCTGCTCCACGCCTCGATGACCGAACCGGCGGCGGTCGCCCTGCACGGGGTCCGGAAATTGCACATCCAGCCCGGTGACGACGCCGTGGTTTTTGGAGCGGGGCCGATCGGGAACATGGTCGCGCAGTGGCTGCGCATCGGCGGCTGCGCCCGGGTTTTCATCGTGGATGTCGAGCCGCGCAAGCTCGCGCTCGCCGCGGAGATGGGGTTTTGCCCGGTCAACGCGAAAGACGGCGACCCGGTGGGCCAGATCCTCGATGCCACCGGCGGACGCGGTGTCGCGCGCAGCGTGGAAGCCTGCGGCCTGCCTGTCACATTCCTCCAGGCGGTCCAGGCCTGCGGGATGTTCGGCGAGGTGGTTTTCATGGGCAACATCGCGGGCGAATTCAAAATCGGAGAGAAGGATTTCTCGAACATCCTGCGCAAGGAGCTCACCATCCACGGCACATGGAACAGCAAGGTCGCGCCTCTGGGGACCGACGATTGGACAACGGTGCTCGCACATCTCGACCGCGACCTCGTCGTCGCACCGCTCATCACCGACAAGCTTCCGCTCTCCGACGGGCCAGAGATTTTCGATGACCTCGCCCGCCGGATCAACTACCACAACAAAGTCATCTTCAACATCTCACCTGCCGACAACACATGAATTCCTACTCCCTCGCCAAAGAAATCTTCGCCAATTCCGGCGTCGATACAGAATCCGCCATCGCCGCGCTCGACGGCATCCCCGTCTCCCTTCACTGCTGGCAGGGAGACGACGTGGCGGGATTTGAAAACCGTGCCAGCGCCGGCGCCGGGAGCGGCTGCCTCGCCACCGGAAACTATCCGGGCAAGGCCCGCACCCCGGATGAACTCCGCGCCGACCTCGAGTTCGCCGCCTCGCTGATCCCCGGCCCGCTGCGCTTGAACCTGCACGCCAGCTACGCGTGCGACGGCCAACCACTCCCCGACCGCGACGCGCTCACCGTCTCGAATTTCACCTCGTGGATCGACTGGGCCGCCCAGCGCAAGTGGGGCATTGATTTCAACCCGACCTGCTTCAGCCACCCGCTCGCGGCCGACGGCTTCACCCTCTCGCACCCGGATGCCTCGGTGCGCGAATTCTGGATCGCCCACTGCATCGCCTGCCGGAAAATCGGCGCGGCCATCGGCGAAAAGCTCGGCAACCCGGTCATCAGCAATATCTGGATCCCGGACGGCTACAAGGACACGCCTGCCGACCGGACCGCGCCGCGCCAACGCCTCATGGAGTCGCTTGACAGCGTCTTCGCGGCGGACGTTTCCAAGAAGTGGAACCTCGATACCGTCGAGGCCAAGCTCTTCGGGATCGGCGTCGAAAGCTATACGGCCGGATCCCACGAATTTTACCTCGGCTACGCCGCTTCGCGGCATGTCGGCCTCTGCCTCGATGCCGGGCACTTCCACCCGACGGAATCCGTCGCCGACAAGATTTCCGCGGTCCTGCTCTACGTTCCGTTCCTCCTGCTCCACGTCAGCCGCGGGGTGCGCTGGGACAGCGACCACGTCGTCACTCTCGACGACCAGACCTCGGCGATCCTCGAAGAATGCGTCGCCTCCGGGGCCACCGGCCGCATCCATGTCGGGCTAGATTTTTTCGATGCCTCGATCAACCGCATCGCCGCCTGGACCATCGGCACGCGCAACGCGAAGAAGGCACTCCTGCGCGGCCTGCTCCAGCCTGTCGGCGCATTCCGCAGCGCGGAGAATGCCCGGGATTACACCGGGCGCCTCGCGCAAATGGAGGACGCGAGATCGCTTCCGTGGGGGCTCGTCTGGAGCGAATACTGCGCCCGCCACGACCGCCCGGCGGATGGCGCGTGGCTTGCCAAAGTGCAAGCCGACGAAAAATCCCGCCTCGCGGCGAGGGGTTGATGAACGCCAGCTTGCCAGTCAGCGGATACGAAAAGACAGAGCGCCTGGTCTATTTTGCCCGGATGTGCAGCAAGGCGAGATTGATGCTGCGCGGCGTCCTGCCACAACCCTACCACGAGTATATTGGCACCGGGTTCGATGGGCGCTGCTGCCGGTTTCTCCAAGTCGATTACAAGGACATCAAGCAGCTCGTTTCCGATGGGAAGAGCGATCCCGAGATTTTAGAATGGTGCTACGCCCACGGGCGCAAACCGAATGATGAAGAGGTGTTCATTTGGAATTTATTCATGGAGAAGCGCGGGTGGCGGGACGATGACAGCGAACTCGTGCAAAAGGAAAAAGAGAGCATCGGCCTGGCCGACAGGGACGAGATCCAAACCCTGTTCGATTTTTACGATTTCGATGAAGGCAGAAGGCATTAACCCCGAATCCGGCGATTGAAGAAGTTTTGACAGAATTAACAAAATTAACGGAATGAGTTACGCGGAATCCACCTTGTCCTGAAATGTTACTCTTCCTCCAGTTGCAAGTCTCTTCCTCTGAATTCTGTCCATTCTGTTAATTCTGTCTAAAATCCGTTTTTGGGGTAGAGCGGTTTAACCGCCAGATTTTTTGGATGCTTTGCGGTTGGCGCGGATCAGATCGAGGCGCTGCTGGACGCTGGCGGCGGAGCGGAGGCCATCTGCGGGGGTGTTTTTCACGTAATCGAGGAGCCGGGCAACGGAGCTGGTCGCGACGTGCAAACGCGTGTCGGATGAAGCGTAATAGATGAGCACGGAACCGTCCTTTCTGGCGACCCAGCCGTTGCTGAAGACGACGTTCGAGACATCGCCGATGCGCTCTGGGCCCACCGGCGCGATGAAGTAACCCTGCGGCTTCGCGAGCAGTTTCGTTGGGTCTTTCAGGTCGGTGAGAAAGAGATAGAGGACGTAGCGGAGCCCGGCGGCCGTGTTGCGCACGCCGTGGGCGAGGTGGAGCCAGCCTTCACCCGTCTTGATCGGAGCCGGGCCCTGGCCGTTCTTGAGCTCGTTGACCGTGTGGTAAACCCGCCGGTCCATGATGCGCTCTTTTCCCGTGCGGGCATTTTGCATCGAGTCGCACAAAGCCCAGCCGATGCCGCCGCCGGAACCGGTTTCGATGAAACTGTCCTGAGGGCGGGTGTAGAGCGCGTATTTGCCGCCAACAAATTCCGGGTGGAGAACGACGTTGCGCTGCTGGGCCGACGGGGTCTTGATATCCGGCAGGCGCTCCCATGTTTTCAAATCTTTCGTGCGCACCAGGCCGCACTGGGCGACGGCGCTGGACTGGTCGCCCGGCTTGGCCTTCGGGTCCCGGCGCTCGGTGCAGAAAAGTCCGTAAACCCAGCCATCCTCGTGCTTCACGAGGCGCATGTCGTAGATGTTCGTGTCGGGATCCTCCGTCTCCGGGATCACGCACGGCTCATCCCAAAACCGGAAGTTGTCGGTGCCGTTCTTGGATTCCGCGATCGCGAAGAAGCTTTTCCTGTCCCAGCCCTCGACGCGGACGCAGACGAGGATTTTTCCGTCCCACTCGATGGCGCCCGCGTTGAGTGCCGCGTTGACGCCGAGGCGCTCCATGAGGAACGGGTTGGACTTGGGGTTCAAATCATATCGCCACTCCAAAGGGATGTGCTCGTTCGTGACGACAGGATTTACGTAGCGTTCGTAAACACCGTTATACCATGTCGGATCCACGGAGTTTTTGCGCTTGATGAGCGATTCGTGGGTGCGGCGCAGCGAAGCGAGGCGCGTCGGGAAGGAGGCGGTTTTGTTCATGCCATGCCAGTATTGTCCCGCCTGGCTTTTGCTTCAAACCAATTTCGGAATATTGGTTTAACCCGAAAACGGCGATTGAGAAATTCTTTCAGAATGGAAAGCCCGGCCTCGGTCGCTTCGCTCCCTGCGTTGCATCCTCTACAAGAAACGCCGTTTTCGGGTTTAACAAACCCCTATTGTCACTTCCGGTCCATGACCCACGGAGCCTCGCCGATCTCCACGGTTTTTGCCGGGCCGGAATACGCTTTTTCTCCGTTCCAAAAAATTTCGATCGGGCCGTCGAGTCCCAACTCGGCGGGATCGACCGAGAGACCGGCAGTGTTTTGGCTAGTGATCGTGACCGTCTTCCCGGTGACCGAGCAGGTGAACGTCGGAAGTTTGTCCGTGGAAAGGTGGCGCGGGACGTTCATGAAGATCCCGTTCCGTCCGGCGTGGTCATTGTTGTCGGCCACATAGGTGAAGCCGGCAGGCCGCTTGCGGGCGAACCCCATCAGGTATCCGACATTTTTCTGGAACTCGTCATACGGGTAGGTGTGCGGGAGCTGGGGGACGATTTCAAACCGGTGCTCGATGCCTTTCTTCATGAGGAGTTCGTGCACCGATCTTGCCTTGTCGGCCATCTGGTCGAGTTCGCCAATCCATAGCGCCATCGGCATGCCGCGCAGGTTTTCATACAGATAGGGAAGGCTGGAGTCGGCCCAATCCCCGAAGCCGCTGGCCAGGTTGATACCCGCCCAGACGTCGGGCCGCCGCCCGGCAATGCCGGCGGTCCCGCCGCAGCCCATCGAAAACCCCGCGAGATAGACGCGGTCAGGATCGATTTTGAATCGCTTCCTGACGATGTCCATGCTCTGCCAGACATCCTGCTCGCCATTGCCGCGATACATCGAGTTGCCGCGGGCCCACGGCGCGAGGACAAAGCCGCGGTGCGAAGGCGGGACCGCCGACGGATCGATCTCCGTGGTTCGGAAGAGCGTGTCCTGATGGGAATTATCAAAGGATGTGCCAAGCACTCCCAGCGGGTTCTGATCCCCCATGCCGTGCAGGTAGATGGTCAGCGGATACGCCTTCGCCGGATCATAGGCATAAGGAAGCTGCAGGGAATAGAACTGCAGCGTGCGATCCGCCTCCGACACAAACGCAAAGACAAACGGCATGCCGCGCCGGACGTGGGCATCAAAATCGAGGCGGTCTGCGGGGAGTTTCCCGTCGATCAATTCGACCCGGTCCATGAACTCCCCAGCGCGTTCGGGATGCTCCTTTTGCTCGAGGGGAAGGCGGTCGAAGGCATCGCGCACGACCCGGAGCGTCGAGCCAAGGTGGTCGCGCACGATTTCGTTCGAGTCCGGCGCAGCGGCAAGAAGTTTTTCGATGTGTCGGCGAAACCGGTCCATCACGACGGCAGGCGTTGAAAGCCGGCAGGTAAGATGCGCGGGCACAGCAGCCTTCGCCATTCCGCCCTCGACAACCAGATCTGCCGCCCCGGGGCGAATCTCCTCCGCCGGGACACGGACGACATACCTCCTGACAGGGACCGCGCCGGAGACTTGAAGGGAACCCGATTTATCTCCCAGCTTCCAAGAAACCGATCCCTCATCGAGCCAGCGCAATGCCACTGTCACCTCCGCCGCAGGCTGCCCGGCGGCGAGCCGCGTGATGCGCGGCGCGATCGTCGCAAAAGGTTCCGAACCGCTGCCGAGAGCGATCGGAAAAAGTTGCCGCGGCGCAGCCCCGTCGGGACTGGTGCGTCCCCATTTCAGATCCTGCTTGTCCTGGTTCTTGTGGGCAATAATCAGGGCCACCGCCGCCGCATCGCTCTGCCCGAAGGCCGTGGATACCTTCTCGAACGGGATCGCGATATCGTAGGTGACGGTCTGGTTTTTTTCATCGCGCTTGATGCCGCGGACCAGCGCCGTCTGGTCGAGGGTGAGTTCAACAGGGTTGCCGTGATTGACCGCGCGCCCCTCCGGCCCGTTCGAGCCGGCCCCGAAGACGTAGGTCGCATCGTCGGGGGCGAAGGTGCCGCTTTTCAAATCTTCCTCCGTGGCGTCGTTGCGGGAGTTCAGCGAAAGATAGATGCAATCCCCGCGCCAAAGATTTCGCTCGTGGAACGAATTCCCGTGGATCGGGCCGCTCACCACGATGCGAAAAAGAAACGAGCCGGTCGTCGTGGCCATCCAGAACTTCGCGGAAATATCCTTGGCCTGGCCGCTCCAGACCGGCTCGCCAGCGAACCACGACTCGTCGTTCTCCTTCACGAGCGGGGCCCGGGGCACATTCGCCATCAATGCGGATTGCGCCACCGGCACGATCTCCACCCCGTCACCTGGCATCACAGGCACGCTTGCTTTTGACATATTGGCCGGGCTTGCCGCCGCGTTGATTGAAAGCGCCGCGAACGCGGCAAACAGGGTGAAAATATTTTGCATCGAGCCATCCATTATTCGCGTTCAACTTGGTGTTTCAAAAAGTCCGCGCCGTCATTTCCACCACCCGCGCCAACCGGTGTTTGGGGCGATTGCAGCCGCAAGTTGTGGCAATGGCGGGTGCAGATTTCGAGCTCATCAAGGTGGCGGACGGAAACCCCGTCAATGACAAAGTTCTCGATGGCCACATCCTCAACGGTGTGGGCGGCATCCGATCCGCCGATGACGGAAACGGTGTAGCCTGCGTTGAACGGGGTGCGGGTCCACTGGATGTCGCGCAGCACCACGCCCCGGATCTGACCCCGCTCGGCGTCGGTGCTGTAACGGGATCTGAAAATCCGGAAATCGATCAACTTGGCGTAGCAGTGGTCGATGCGGATGTTTTCAAACCGGATGTTTTCGACGAGCGCGCGGTCGCAGTTGTGAATCGAAAAAACGGCTCCGTCGCCGTGGACGTGGAGGATGTCGATGTCGGTGAAGGTGATGTCCCGAATACGGTCCACCGAGAGTTCGTGGCCGATTTCCATCGCATTGCCGGCCTTCCAGTTGGCGAGCGTGCAACGGCGGACCATGACATTTTCCACATTCTCGCGGGCGTTCACCTTGAGGGAGGCAGAATCCCTTTTTTCGCCGAAAAAATGCGCCTTCACCACCACGCAGTCGTCGTTGTTATGGAAGAACGAGTCCTCGATCAGGACGTTGCTGGACCCGACAACATCCACGCCATCGGAACAGACCACCTCGCCGATCTGCTTGACGTTTCGGACCGTGGCGCCGGCGCAGGCCGCGAGCATGATCATCCAGCCTTGGGGCCGGACCATGGTGATCTCTTCCACCACCACATCGGGGCAGCGCTCGAGGATGATGGAAGGGAACGCTTCGCCGGCCTCCCGGTCATAAAAAGAACCGTCGAACACTCCATGCCCGCAAATCCGGATGCCCGCACGGCCCTTGATATGGATGCGACCCTTCAGCACCGCGCCGCCCGGCAGATAGAGCGTATGGCCCTCGGTCATGGTCAGGACAGGCACCTCGTGGATCCGGCCCGCGGAAAACGTCACCACGCCCGGATCTCCCGGAGCCGGCGGATTGATCTCCGGCGGATTGGCGAAAAGATAGAGCGCCTTGCAACCCTCAATTTCAACCGAGAGCTTTTCCGGTCCGGCCAGCAGAAACCGGACGCTGCCGTCGGCAAGCGTCGTTTCAATTTTTTTTGTCAACGGCCGCACCCTGGCTGAAGCGACCGGACGGGAAGAAGTCACTTCCACGGTGGCCGGCAGATCCTCGGGCCCCAAAGCGCAGATCACGAAATCCGCCACGCCCGTGAAGAGAACCTCCACCGGACAGCCATTGATGCGAACGGAAAATTCGCTTGAACGCTGCAAAGACGCGGGATGGTGATAGAGTTTCATGCTCGTCACTCCACCTCGCTCATCATCGTCAAGGCGTCAACGATGTGGAGCGTGTGGCTCATGGTTTATTGCTCCTTAAATCCCATGAGCGAAAAATGCGCATGGGGTCAAGGGGCAACGATGGTTGAGAATTCCACGGGATTGAACCCCGGAACAAGCGCGGCCGGGCCGCGGGTGCCGTGGAAAATCCCGCTGACACCTTCCGGGAGAGTGATGTGTCCCTTGAATTCAGGGCCGGACGATGTGATCTCCGCTTCAATCCATCCGGCAGGATGAGGGATGCGGCCTGCAAGCCGCGGAAGACTCCCGGGCTGCGGGCGGAAATCCACCTGGCGGAACCCGGGCGCGGACGGGCGGATGCCAAGCAGGCTGGCGTAAAGGTGGTAGATGGGATGGGCGCCCCAAGCATGGCAGTCAGACCGGCTCGGGTCGGGGCGTTCGATGGTGGTGACGAACCCTTTGCCGGCCAGATCGCGCCATAATCCCAGCCCTTCCAAGATCCGGTCCGCGCACCCCAGCTTGGCGAACGCTTCAAAAAGGTAATGGCGGAAATAAACGGTGGCAGGCACCAAGGATTGATCGCGCCCGAGCGAATGCGCGATGCGCGATTTTTCAGGACCAGCGAGCAAATCCGTCAGCACCGCATAACATTGCGCGTGCTCGGAAAAGCAATCCTTGGAAGGGGTGTCGGCAAAAAGGCCGCGCGATTCATCCCAAAAAAGGCGGCGCGCCGCGCCCATGACTTTCAGCCGTGCCTCCCGGTACCGCGACGCGAACAGCGGAATCCCCACCTGGTCCTCCACTTCGGCGGCCAGGGCGCTGACATAGACAAATTGAAGGGCGTTGATTCCGCTCAAGCCGGTCGAGTCAAGGCTCGGATGACCTCTCGTGATTTCGCTACGCCAGGTCTGCGACCAATCGACCCAGTTCCAACCCGCCGGCCACGGAAGGGAACCGTCCTCGCGGACCAACTCGATGAACGTGTCCATCACGCGCCGGGCATTGGGCAGGAGCGAACGGACCAGGGCTTCGTCGCCGCGCCAGAACAGATGGTCGTGAAGCATGGCCACCCAGAAGAGAGAGAACTGCGGGATGATTTGTTTCCCGGCAGCCGGGTAGGCCGAGGCTGTTAGCCCGTCGGAGCCCAGCGACGAGGAAAACATCCGCATCGCCTTGGCGGGCAGGCGCGCGTCATGGCTGGAGACGTAGGTCACGAGCATTTGGAGGCGGGTGTCTCCGGCGTATTGGAGCTGCTCGTAATAGGGGCAATCCATGTAAGTTTCATGGGCGCACATTTGCAGGGTCCGCCACATGATGCGGTGCAGGTCGCTCCAGTCCGGCAACGGCACTTCGCAGGAATCCTCGCGCTCCAGGGGGTAACGGGTTTCGCGCAGGGTGAATGACTCCAAAATAAGACCGGCCACCCCGGATTCGACGAGGATTTCCAGGTAACGCCCCGCATTCCACCAGAGCGGCTCCAGCGCCTGGCGTCCGGAGCCGGTCAAGTCGAGCCGGTCCCAGCGTCCGACGAAGATTTTGCCTTCGATATCGTTCCGGTTTCCCTTGAACCCGTCGTAGGCGAATTTCTCGAAGAGCGACTCCGCCCAGCCGATGCGCAGAAATCCGCCCGGCCCTCCCGAAACGACAGTCCGGCTGTAAGCGCAGGCATAGTTGCCAAGATCGATGACGGCGCGGCGGCGGGTGCGCGGCGGCAGTTCGAGGGGGCTTTTCCCATCGATCCACGCCTGCCAGGCGGTGAGTTCGCCTGTCAAACAATTGGTATCTGACACGCGCAATGATTCCGGGTCCGCGGATCCTGGGTCCTCGAGGTGGCGCACGCGCCCGGCGGCGAGAGGCTGGTTGATTTGCGGGGGAATTAATGGAAGGGCAAGCATGCGTTCGTCGGTCGCGCCGTAGCAGGATTTGTCCGGGGCGTGACGGGCAGGCGCTCCGGAAGCGGCCCGGCTCCAGGCCAATCCTTCTCCGCGCGGGAGCTCCTGCGGCCACGTCGCGCCGTCGAATTGAAACAGGCAACCCGCCAGGCTGGCCGCGCCGTGAACCAGTCCCGTGACCGGGCGCACTCCCGGCACGACGGCTGTTTCCCAAGGAGCAAGGCCGGTGGTGATCCGGTCGCGGAGCGCGGAATCCGCCGCGAGGTAGAAACCGGGGGCGTCGCTGAGTTGGGCGCGGGGCGCAACGCCCCATTGCATGGGAACCGACCAGACGAGCGCGACCAGCCGGTGGGTGCCGGGCTGGAGTTGGACCGGATAGGCGTTGCAAAACCAGTGCCGCAGGTCGCCGCGTTCCGGCCCACGCCCGAGCTCGAAGCCGTCAAGCCAGAGAATGTAGCGCTGGTCGGCGGAAACAAAGAGCGTGGCGGATTCCGCTTGCGGAGAACCGAAATCGAGCCGGCAGGCGTGAAATTGCGGCAGCGGACCGGCGGCGGGAACGATCCAATTTCCCGGCCAAAGAGGAGGTTGAGATGTCATGTTCATAATAGAAACTTTCTTCAGGCAGGCCGCAGGAACGACGCCACCCACGAATTTCAGAAGGCGCTTGCCATGGGTTCTCTCAAGAAAATGAAAAGAAACAAAGCGGTTGCGGATTTTTCATAGAGAGAGGCGCTTCGTGCAAGCGGGGAATTTGCACCCGTTGGGCATGTGCGTCAAGTCGGGCTCAGGCGGGATTCGGGATTGCCGGTGCCGCGCCGGTCTGATTGCTTCTCTTGACGACCATGAAATCCAAGAGGCTCACGTTTTTTCTCCGGCTTTCGAGCACGGTGGGTTTGTGGGCGTTGGTGCTGGCCACGGTTATTGCGGGATACGATTTCGGGTTTTTCTGCCTGCTGGCGTTCATGGCGCTGGTGGCGCTGTGGGAATACTACCGGATGCTCGAGGCGGACGGGATCGGGGTTTTCACGCTTACCGGGCTGATCTGCGCGGTCGCCCTGCTGGGAGGCGGCTTTTTGCTGATGAAGGACCAGGGGCCGGAAAACGCCTACGACTTCGAGCTGGTCGTGCTCGTCCTTTTCCTGATCGTCGCCTTCGCGCGGCAGATGTTCCGCGGGACGACGGGAGACCCGCTGCGCGCGATGAGCTACACGGTCTTCGGGCTTTTGTATATTCCGTGGCTTTTCAGCTTCATCACGAAGATCATCTACCTGACCCCGCGGGCCGCCGACGGGACGACCACCGGGCAATACTACGTGCTCTTCCTGGTGATGGTGACGAAATTCAGCGACATGGGCGCCTATGTTTTCGGGAGCCTCTTCGGCCGGCACCCGTTCGCCCCGCACATCAGCCCACATAAAACTTGGGAGGGATTCGCGGGGGCTCTCGTCACATCGCTGATCGCGGCCTTTTGGCTGTATGCGCTGATGCCGGAGAAACTCTCGGCGTTCCGTTTTGATGATGTCGTCGTGCTGGGTCTCTTGCTGGGCTTCGCAGCGGTCATCGGGGATCTGGCCGAATCGATTGTCAAACGGGGGGCCAACACGAAAGATTCGAGCGGGATCCTTCCGGGAATCGGAGGCACCCTCGATCTCATCGACAGCCTGCTCTTCACCTCGCCTCTCCTGTTTTTCTACATGAGGCTCGTCCTCGGGGTGTCATGAGGAAGCGGCGGGTTGTCATCCTCGGCGCGACCGGCTCCATCGGGCAGAGCGCTCTCAAAGTTGCCCGCGATATTCCGGACCGCATGGAGATCGTCGGGATGTCGGCCCACCGGAACGCGGAGGCGCTCGCCGCCGCGTCGAAGGATTTTCCCGGGGCGCGCTGCGTCCGCACCGACGGGCCGGATGGGATGGAGCGCCTCGTCGAGCTGGCCACCCTGCCGGAGGCGGATCTCGTGCTGGTGGCGATCGTCGGGACAGCGGGGTTGAAGCCGGCGCTTGCGGCCATCGAGCACGGCAAAGACCTCGCGGTGGCCAGCAAGGAGATCCTGGTGATGGCCGGAGAAACGGTCATGCAGGCGGCCGCCAAGAGCGGGACACGCATCCTGCCGGTGGACAGCGAGCACAACGCGATTTTCCAGTGTCTCGAGGGCCGCGAGATTTCCGCGGTCAGACGGTTGATCCTCACCTGCTCGGGTGGCCCGTTCCGGCACACGCCGAAAGAAGAGTTCGCGGCGATCACCCCCGAGCACGCGCTGCGGCACCCGACGTGGCAGATGGGTAAAAAAATCACGATCGACTCGGCCACGCTGTTCAACAAAGCGCTCGAGATGATCGAGGCGCGGTGGCTGTTCGGGCTGCCGATTGCACAGGTCGAGGTGATCGTCCACCCGCAGAGCATCATCCACTCGATGGTCGAGTTTGTGGACGGCTCGACGCTCGCGCAGATGAGCCATTCGGACATGTGCTTCCCGATCCACTACGCGGTGACATGGCCGGACCGCGTGCCGAACTCGCTCAAGCCGCTGGATTTTGCCGAGCTGGCCCGGCTCGACTTCGAGGCCCCGCGACGGAACGACTTCCCCGCGCTCGACCTCGCCGCCGAAGCCGGAACCCGCGGCGGAACCCTCCCGGCCGTTCTCAACGCCGCCAATGAAATCGCGGTCGAGGCCTTCCTCGCGGGAAAAATCCGGTTCCCGAAAATCTGGGACATCGTCGCAAGGGTGATGGCAAAGTGCCCACACACCGACCATCCCGACTTGGAGCAATTGATCGAAACCGACCGCGCCGCGCGGGCACTTGCTTCGAGGCTGGCCATGGAATAGAATACAGCCCATGCCTCAACTCGAACTGCCGCGCCTTCCGCACCGCATGACGCTCGGGCAATTCCGCGAATTGCCCGAGGGGCCGCCGCATTTCGAACTCATCGACGGAGAACTCATCATGGCCCCCGCACCGAACCTTTATCACCAGGAAATCACATTCAACATCGCCTATATCCTGCACGCGTTTTTGAGAAGCAGCGCCATAGGCAAGGTCTTCATTTCGCCGCTGGACGTTTTTCTCGGCGAGGATTGCTTCGAGCCGGACGTCGTCTTCGTCTCGGCGGAAAAGCTCGGGTTCATCGCCCAAACGGACGGTCTGCACGGGGCCCCGGACTTGGTTGTCGAAGTTCTCTCCGAAAGCACATACCGCCGCGACATGACCCGCAAACGCCGGAAATACGCCGCCGCCGGGGTGCGGGAATACTGGATCGCCGACCCGGAGGAAAAATCCCTCCGCCAGTATCTGTTCGCCGGGGCAGCCCCCTCAAGCGAGGAGCCGACCTCCCACCACCGCGACAACGCGGTCTTCGAATCCCCCCTCTTCCCCGGCCTCCGCATCGAACTCGCCGAAATCTTCCGCAGGTAGGGAGACCGTCTCTTCCGGATGTCCATGAAACTTGCCTCGGGCGGGTTCGTGGAATAGGGTTCGGCACGCTTTATGGTTTTCAGCATTCTCAAGTTTCTTTTCATCTGCCTCGAGGTCGTCCTGATCTTCAATCTGCTCATCGTCGTGCACGAGCTCGGGCATTTTCTCGCGGCGAAATGGCGCGGGCTGGTCGTGGAAAAATTCGCGGTCTGGTTCGGGAAGCCGATCTGGAAAAAGACCATCGGCGGAGTCGAATACCGGCTCGGCTCGATCCCGGCGGGCGGGTTTGTCATCATCCCCCAGCTCGCCCCGATGGAGGCGCTGGAGGGGAAGGTCGAGCAGTCGCGCGACGAACTCCCGCCGGTCAAGCCGCTCGACAAAATCATCGTCGCCGCCGCCGGTCCGCTCTTCAGCTTCGGGCTCGCGTTTGCGATGGCCTGCATCGTCTGGTCTGTCGGCAAGCCGCAGAGCGAATTCGATTTCCCGACCATCGGGTATGTGAAAGAAGGCGGCCCGGCCGACAAGGCGGGCATCCGCGCGGGGGATGAAATTATCGCTGTGGATGGCCACCGGGTGAAGCACTTCGTGAGCGGGACGGACAGCGTGAAGTGGCGGATCGTCCGCAGCGAAGGACCGACCATCGCCTTCACCGTGAAACGCGAGGGTCAGGAAATCACCATCCCCACCGGCTGGACGAAACCCGAAACATCGAGCTGGCGACGGCCCGCCCTGCGCGAAGTCCAGATCGGCCCCCGGCTGGTTCCCGGCGTCGGCTTCGTCATCCGCGGCAGCCTTGCAGACAAAGCGGGGTTCCGGTCTGGCGACCTGATCACCGTGGTCAACGGGAAACCGATTTTCAACCTGGACGAGATCGGTCCTTTGGTGGACGCCAACCGCGGAAAATCGCTCGCTGTCACCGTGGAAAGGAACGGGGCAGAGATCCCGCTCGTGCTCCCGCTTCCGCCCGCAAGCCCCGAAGCGAAGCCGGTGGACTTCGGCATCGAGTGGGGCCGGACGACACTGGTTTACCCCGATCCTGTCAGCCAGGTGAAAGATGCCGCGACGAGCATTTTCCGGATGGTCGGCGCGCTCCTCTCGCCGAAGTCCGATGTCAAAGCCGCGCACTTCAGCGGGCCGGTGGGCATCATGCGGATCTACTACCAGATCTTTGAAAACGAGAACGGCTGGCGTCTCGCGCTGGCGTTCAGCGTGCTGATCAACGTGAACCTCGCGCTGATCAACCTGCTGCCGTTCCCGGTGCTTGACGGCGGGCACATCACGCTCGCGATCATCGAGGGCATCCGCCGCAAGCCGATCAATGTCCGCGTGCTGGAATTCGTCCAGACCGCCTGCGCGATCGCGCTCATCGGGTTCATGCTCTACCTGACATTCTACGACGTGGGCGACATTTTTGTGCCCAAGCCGCCGGTCGCGGAAAAGTCGAAATAGCCCCGATGGACCCGGTCTATCGCCCGTATCCCGGACGCCGGCCCGCGCGGGAAGTCCGCATCGGCACCACGGCGGTTGGCGGAACCAATCCGATCCGCGTGCAGTCGATGCTGACCAGCGACACGATGGACACGGCGGCGTGCGTGAAGGAAACGCTCGGGCTCGTCGAGGTCGGATGCGAGATCGTGCGGATCACAGCGCCCACGGTCAATGACGCGAAAAACTTGGAGAACATCCGTGCCTCACTCCGCGAAAAAGGCTGCACGGTCCCGCTGGTGGCCGACATCCATTTCAAACCCGACGCGGCGCTCGAAGCGGCCAAATGGGCCGACAAAGTCCGGATCAACCCCGGCAATTTTGCCGATTCGAAAAAATTCAACGTGCGCGAATATATCGACGGCCAATACGAGGCCGAGATCGGGCGCATCCGGGAACGGTTCCACCCGCTGGTCGCGCTCTGCAAAGAACGCGGGGTGGCGATGCGGATCGGGACGAACCACGGCAGCCTGAGCGACCGGATCATGAACCGCTACGGCGACACCCCGCTCGGCATGGTCGAGAGCGCGCTCGAATTCGCCCGCCTCGCCCGCGAACTCGATTACCACGATCTCGTCTTCTCGATGAAGTCCTCAAACCCGAAGGTGATGATCGAGGCCTACCGCCTGCTTGTCGCCAGGCTCCAAGAATGCGAAATGTGGAATGCGGAATGCGAAATGAAAGAGCCGCGCGATCCTGCCATTCCTCATTTCGCATTTCGCATTTCGCATTTGTCTTGGAGCTACCCGATCCACCTCGGGGTGACGGAGGCCGGGGACGGCGACGACGGGCGGATCAAAAGCGCGATCGGCATCGGGAGCCTGCTGGCTGATGGAATCGGCGACACGATCCGGGTTTCGCTCACCGAGGACTCCGTGCACGAGATTCCCGTGGCCCAAGCGTTGGTGGCGCTGGCGGAAAAACGGGAACACAGGCGTCCCGCCTGTGATAGACAAACGACGACGGGCGGGACGCCCGTGCTCCTTGGGACTGCGCCACTTCCCTTCGCGCCATTTTCATTTGAAAAACGAGCATCGGAAAGAATCTCCGCCGCTGGCATTCCGACCGGCGGAGACCAACTCGTCCGCGTGGCCGTCCGCCGCGCGACCTACGACAAGCTCGTGCTCTCCGCGCCCGGCGATTTCCAGCCGGAGATCGTCTGCGAGGACGCCGACATCCTCGAAGTGGATCCCCGCGATGATGCGGCGGTTGCTTCTGCAAATGCTTCTCCGCAGGCCCGGCTCGTCACGGTCCCGGACGGATGCGAGCTGGACGTGATCCCCGCCTTCCGCATGCTCGCCGCACGGGTCGCGCCAAGGCATCCGATCCTGCTCAAGGACGCGTTCGCCCATTCCAAATTTCAAATTCCAAATTCCAAATTCTTGGAAACCCTCCTCACCGCCGCGAGCAACATCGGCTCGCTTCTTTGTGACGGGATCGGCGATGCGATCCTCGTGCAGGGAGACGAAGCCCAATCGCTCCGGATCGCCTACAACATCCTCCAAGCTGCGGGCGTGCGGATTTTCAAAACCGACTACGTCGCGTGCCCGAGCTGCGGACGCACGCTTTTCAACCTCCAGGAAACCACCGCCCGCATCAAAGGGGCGACGATCCACCTCAAAGGCGTGAAGATCGCGGTCATGGGCTGCATCGTCAACGGGCCCGGTGAGATGGCGGACGCCGATTTCGGCTACGTGGGCGGTGCCCCCGGCAAAGTGAACCTCTACGTCGGCAAGACCGCGGTCGAATTCAACATCCCGGAGTCCGAGGCCGTTGACCGTCTCGTGGGCCTCATCCGCGAGCACGGCCGCTGGTTCGATCCTCCTGCCGCCTGACCGGGCGATGCCGCGCAAACAGGTCGAGCGTCAGGTCGCGGGCCTCCGCGTGGTCAACGATCGGGCGCGGGTAGCCTTTGGCGAGGGAGCACCCGGCTGCCGGAGGACCGAAAAGCTTTTCCGGCGGAACATCCCGGAGCTCCGGGATCCAGGACTTGATATAGGCTCCCTCGGGATCATACCTCTTCGTCTGGGTCCACGGGTTCTGGATGCGGAAATACGGGGCCGCGTCCGCCCCGGTGCCGGCGCTCCACTGCCAGCCGCCGTTGTTGCTCGCGATCTCGCCGTCGGTGAGCTTTCGCATGAAGAACGCCTCGCCCAAGCGCCAGTCGAGATGAAGGTCCTTGGTGAGGAACATCGAGGCGATCATGCGGGCGCGGTTGTGCATGAAGCCGGTCGCATCGAGTTCCCGCATCGCGGCATCGACGATGGGAAACCCGGTCATCCCCGCGGCCCAGAGCTCGAAGTGGCGGGCATTCCCCGGCCAGCGCATGCCGCGGAATTTGGGCTGGAACTCGCGCTCCAGCACCTCCGGAAAATGCCAGAGGACCTGCATGTAAAATTCCCGCCAGATCAGCTCGCCAGAAAATTTTTCCGCGCTTTCGCGAGCGGCGGCGGGAAGCTCAGCGGCCCGCTTTTCTGCGGCGCTGAAGATTTCGCGGATCGAGACGAGGCCGAACCTGAGGTCCTGCGAGAGCCGCGAGGTGGAATTCTGGGACGGGAAATCCCTCGCGGCACCGTAGCCGGCGAAACCATGCGAAAGGAATCGCGTCAGACGCCGCCGCGCCGCTTGTTCTCCGGGCTCGGGGATTCCCCGCGCCGCACCGTTAAGGCCCCATGTTTTCAGCGATGGCAGAGGGAGCGAGTCGATTCCCTGTGGTGTCGCAAGGTTCTTCGGCCGCGGGCTGAGGGAAGGCCACGAAGCCTTCCGCCACGCTTTCGCATACGGGGTGAAGACCCGGAAAGGATCTCCGGTCCCGGTCAGAACCTCGTCGCGTTCATGCACACAGACATCCTTGAAATCCCGGAGCAGAATGCCGCGGCCGCCCGCCATCGCCGCAAGCCGCCTCTCGGTTTCCCGGCCGTGCGGATCGGGATCCCGGTTAAAAAAAATCGCCTCCGCTCCTGTTTCGACCGCCAGCCTTTCCAGTTCGGCGACCGGATCCCCCCGGCGCACGACAAGCCGTCCGCCGATCATCCGCAGATCGTTCTCCAGCGCGGCCAGGCAACCGCAGAGGAAGTGCTGGCGGTTGGGGCCGGTCCAGCGATGGTGCCGCTCCCATTCGCTGAGCACATAGACCGGCACGAGGCTGTCCGCCTGGCTCGATGCGGCACCCAGAGCCGTATTGTCTGTCAGACGCAGATCTCTTCGGAACCAGTGGAGAACTCTCCTCATGCGGGAAGACTACGCAGCAAACCAAAATTCGGCAGCTGTTTTTAACCGCCTTCAGCGCCATTCCACCCCGACCCGCAGTTCCCCGATTTCATATGCGTTGATTCGCGTGATCTGCGGGCAAAATCTCCGATCCGGGTTGATCAGGCTTCCAGAACGGATGAGATCCGCTCGCAGACGGTTTTCAGGGTTTTGACCCGCGCATACCATTTGAAGTTGGCGGGGATCACCGTCCAAGGAGCCTGCTCGGTGCTTGTCTTCTCAAACATGTCCTCCGCCGCCTCGGTGTGCTCGTTCCAATGCCGGCGGTTCCGCCAGTCCTCGTCGCTGATCTTCCAGTGCTTGTAGGGGTCCGCCTCCCGGCGCTTGAACCGGTCGAGCTGCTCGTCCTTGGTGATGTGCAGGAAAAGCTTGATGAGGACCGCGCCGCCGTCCGCGAGCAGCCGCTCGAACTCGTTGATCTCCCGGTAGGCCCGCTTCCATTCCTCCTCGGAACAAAATGCCTCGACCCTCTCGACAAGAACCCTCCCGTACCAAGAACGGTCGAAAATGACCATCTCCCCGCATGCGGGCAGCTTGTTCCAAAACCTCCACATGTAATGGTGCGCGTATTCCTCGATCGTCGGCTTCACGATCGAATAAACCCTGACCAGCCGCGGGTCCAGCCGTTCGCCCACGCGCTTGATCGCCCCCCCCTTCCCCGCCGCGTCGGGTCCTTCCATCACCAAGATCACCGAATTCTTCCTCTCCCGCAGTTGGAGCTGCATGTTCAAGAGCTGGAGCTGGTATTGCTTGAGCTGCTTCTTGTAGTCCTCCTGTTCGAGGGATTTGGACTGGTCGAGACTGTCGAGCGAGATGCGTTCTTTGGCCATGCAGCGGAAAAGTTTGCAACCGCTCATAGCGGGATTTGTGGGCCAGGGAAAGCGCGGATGTGAAAATTCCGCCGGACACATGTTTTGAAATCGAAAAGCGCTTGGCCTGCCGGCACTTTCTCCTTGGGCCGAATCTGAAAACTGCCACCGCATCCTCCACCGCATCTCCCCCACCTGATTTTTTTTTCGTTATTTTTGTTGACGCCATTTAAATAACGACTATAAAAGTCGTGTATCGCTTGACGATTCTTGCCCCGGACGGGGTCGGAGTTCATCTACCAACAAAAAACCATGCCTATCTATCAAAACATCCTTGGGACAGTCGGCCGCACGCCGCTCGTCAAACTCAACCGCATCACCGCCGGGGCCCCGGCAACCATCGCGCTCAAGGGGGAGTTTGCGAACCCTCTCGGCAGCGTGAAGGACCGCATCGGGGCCGCCATGATCGAGGCCGCCGAGAAGGACGGGCGCCTCGCGCCCGGAACCACGATCATCGAACCGACGTCCGGAAACACCGGCATCGCCCTCGCTTTTGTGGCCGCCGCGAAAGGCTACAAACTCGTGCTCACGATGCCCGAGAGCATGAGCCTCGAGCGCCGGACGCTCTTGGCGCTTCTCGGTGCCAGGCTGGTGCTCACCCCCGCTTCCGAAGGGATGAAGGGAGCCATCGCCCGGGCCGAGCAACTGCATTCCGACACCCCGGATTCCTGGATCCCGCAGCAGTTCAACAATCCGGCGAACCCCGAGATCCACCGCCGCACCACGGCAGAGGAAATCTGGGCGGATACCGATGGCTCCGTGGACATCCTCGTCTCGGCGGTCGGAACCGGCGGGACCGTCACCGGAATCAGCGAAGTCGTCAAATCCCGCAGGCCGGGTTTCCTGTCGATTGCCGTCGAGCCGGCGGATTCCCCTGTGATTTCCCAGACCCGCGCCGGGGAGCCGGTCAAACCCGGACCACACAAAATCCAAGGCACCGGGGCCGGGTTCGTCCCGAAAAATCTCAACCTCGATGTCCTCGACGATGTGGTGAAGGTCACGAACGACGATGCCATCCACACCGCGCGCCGCCTGGCTCTTGAGGAAGGGATCCTCGCGGGCATTTCCACGGGTGCCAACGTCTGGGCCGCCCTCCAGGTGGCGAACCGCCCGGAAAACAAGGGCAAACTGATCGTCACGATCGGCTGCAGCACCGGGGAACGGTATCTGAGCACAGCACTCGCCGACGAGGCACGCAAAGCGGTCACGACTTGATGGCGCGCATGAAATCCTCACCCGTCAGCCAAGGGGGACTGGTCCGTGAACCCCTGCGGTCTCTGCTCGCCCCATTAGAGGAGCTTGCAGAGACATCGGAGAGCCTTTTTACCGCGCCTCTGGAATACCAGGACCGGAGGGGGATTTCCGGCACGATCCCGCGTTTCCTCTTCGCCGGCCCCGGAGACCGCGGCAGTTTTCTCCGCGTGGGGATCTTCGCCGGGGTCCACGGCGACGAGCCCGGCGGCGCGCATGCCGCTGTCGAGCTTCTGCGCCGCCTCCACGAAGATCCCCGACCGGCCTTGGGATATGAGCTTTTTGTCTATCCGATCTGCAACCCTTGGGGCTATTCCCGCGACACGCGCTGGCTGAAGAGCGGGGCGGATATGAACCGGGAGTTCTGGCGCGGCAGCGACGAGATCGAGGTCCTCGTGCTCGAGGGGCAGCTCATGAAACTGGCTTTCGACGGGATCGTCTCCCTGCACGCCGACGACACTTCGCCCGGGCTCTACGGCTTTGTCAAAGGCCACCAGCTCACCCGCCATGTCCTCGAACCCAGCCTCGAGGCCGCCTCCCGGTTTCTCCCGCGCAATTTCGACAAAAGCATCGACAATTTTCAGGCCAATGCCGGGGTCATTGAGGACGGGTATTCGGGAATCCTCGGCGCCCCGCCCACCCAGAAACCACGCCCGTTCGAAATCGTTTTCGAAACCCCGAACCACTCCCCAGCCAACCTCCAGGTCGATGCCCATATCGCCGCGCTCCTCACCATGCTCGAACGCTTCCGCAGCATGATCTCCGAAGCGCAAAACATCTGAACGGATAAGGCGCCGCCGGGCTCCCGACAGAGCAACCACAAAATTTTAAAAAATTCCTTTGACAGCAAATCACAATTTTAATAACGACTAATACAGTCGCTATTAAAGCGACAAAAAACAAAACAATGAAAATACAAAAACACCTGTGGGTTGCGGCGCTTTCGCTCGCGATCCTTTCACCGGTCGCCCGTGCGGGAGAGGCCGACAAAAAAGTCATCGTCAAGGAAGAGGCCTCTCCAGAAAAGGGCGCGCCTCTTCCCCTGCACGAAATCGAGGGAAACGGCGGCGTGCTGACCACGCTGTCGGCCTACATCGTGAACCCGCCACGAAACGGCGAACCCGTCGGGCGTCCGGCCATCGGAACCGGCTTCATCAGCCTCGGTTCCGGCCGCGCGCTGGTGCCGGTCACCGCGACATGGAGCCCGTGGGAGCGGATCGAGCTGGGCTACGGGTTCGACTGGTATTCCATCGGGAGCCTGAACGGCGCGATCCACAACGCGACCGGGATCAGCCTCGGGACGACGTCGGTCGGGCTGCACAACTTCAACGCGCGTTTCCAGTTCATCAAGGAAAACGACTGGGGCCAGAAGTGGCTCCCGGCGATCACTGGCGGCGTGCATTACAAGGTCAACAGCGGGATCAACTCGATCAACGACCAGTTGCACGGCGCCCTGTCGTCGCTCGGGCTCGGGTATGACCAGGGCGTGGATTTCACGCTGTATGCGTCAAAGCTGCTGACGTTCCTGCCGCGTCCGGTGCTCATCAACGTCGGCGGACGAGCCACGCGCGGAGCGGAACTCGGCCTGCTGGGCTTCTCGCAGAAGTATAGTTTCCTCTTCGAGGGCAACGTCGCGATCTTCTTGACCGACTGGCTGATCCTCGCCGGGGAATACCGCCAGCAGCCGCACAACTACACGACGATTCCCGGCGTGCTCAACCAGTCGGGCGACTGGGCGACGGTCGATCTGGCCTGGATCGTGAACAAGCACCTCACGATCGCCGGCGGATACGGCTACTTCGGCAACGTCGGCGACAGGCAAGCCAACGGCGTCTGGGGATTCACCGCGAAATACGAATTCTAGCAATCAGGGAGAGCTGCGTCTCCGGGGCCTGCGCCCGGAGGCGCATTCCTCCCCCAACCAAACAAAACTTATGTCCAAGCAACAAATTGAAACGCTCGCGCTCCACGCCGGGCAAGTCGCGGATCCCACCACCGGTTCACGGGCGGTCCCGATTTACCAGACCACCTCGTATGTTTTCAAAAGCACCGAGCACGCCGCGAATCTTTTCGCGCTGAAAGAATTCGGGAACATCTACACGCGGCTGATGAACCCGACGACCGATGTCTTCGAGCAGCGGATCGCCGCGCTGGAGGGCGGCACCGGCGCGCTCGCGGTCGCGTCGGGCCAGGCGGCGACCACGCTCGCGCTGATCGCCATCACGCAGGTCGGCGACGAGATCGTCGCGGCCAACAACCTCTACGGCGGCAGCTACCAGCTCCTCCACTACACGTTCCCGAAACTCGGGCGCAAAGTGATCTTCGTGGATTCGAAAGACCCCGAGGCCTTCCGCAAGGCGATCACGCCGAAGACCCGCGCGATCTACGCCGAGACGGTCGGCAACCCGAAACTCGATGTCCCGGATTTTGAAAAAATCTCCGCCATCGCGCACGGGGCGGGCATCCCGCTGGTCGTGGACAATACGGTCGGCATCGGGCTCGTCAAGCCGTTCGACCACGGCGCGGACATCATCGTCCTCTCGGCCACGAAATACATCGGAGGCCACGGCACGTCGATCGGCGGGGTCATCGTGGATTCCGGGAAGTTCAAGTGGAACAACGGGAAATTCCCGGAGTTCACCGAGCCCGACCCGAGCTACCACGGGCTCGTCTATTGGGATGCCCTCGGCGATTTTCCCGGGCTCGGAAACGTCGCGTTCATCCTCAAGGTGCGCGTCCAGCTCCTGCGCGACATCGGCGCGGCGCTGAGCCCGTTCAACTCGTTCCAGTTCCTCCAGGGGCTCGAAACCCTTCCGCTGCGCATCACGCGGCATTCGGAAAACGCGCTCGCCGTGGCCCGCCACCTCAAGGCGCATCCGGCGGTGGCATGGGTCACGTATCCCGGCCTCGAAGACGACCCGAACCACCCGGTCGCCGCGAAATACCTCAAGGGGGGATTCGGCGGCATCGTCGGGTTCGGGATCAAGGGCGGGCTCGAAGCGGGGAAGAAATTCATCAACTCGGTGAAGCTCTTCTCCCACCTCGCCAACATCGGCGACGCCAAGAGCCTCGTCATCCATCCCGCGTCCACGACGCACCAGCAGCTCACCGCGCAGGAGCAGGAAACCACGGGCGTCACGGCGGACTACATCCGCCTCTCGGTCGGCCTCGAAAATATTGCCGACATCACCGCCGACCTCGACCAGGCGCTGGCCGCGGCAACGAGAACCTGAGCGGAAGCTGTTTTTTGTTTTTGACAGGAAATCTCCGTGCGCTAGTCTAACCCTCCAGCCAGAAGCAGGGGGAACAGCGCTGCCCGTTTTCGCAGAGGCGACAACGGCAAGCGGTCTTCACCCTTTTTCCGGCTCAAAAACAAACGCTTCCCGATGTCCAAACCACGCGGCTCCGGCCGCCAGATGCCCATGTAGCTCAGTTGGTAGAGCACGTCCTTGGTAAGGACGAGGTCACCGGTTCAAACCCGGTCATGGGCTCCACGAACATCGGTCGCAAAAAACAAACAATCCGAATAAACTCAACATGGCTAAAGAACAGTTCAAGAGAAACAAACCGCACTGCAACATCGGCACAATCGGCCATGTTGATCACGGCAAGACCACCCTCACCGCGGCGATCACGACCGTCCTCGCCAAAACCGGCGGGGCAACCGCCAAGAAATACGATGAGATCGACGCCGCTCCCGAAGAAAAAGAGCGCGGGATCACCATCAACACCGCCCACGTCGAATACGAGACCGCGAAGCGCCACTACGCGCACGTCGATTGTCCCGGACACGCCGACTACATCAAAAACATGATCACCGGCGCGGCCCAAATGGACGGGGCGATCCTCGTCGTGAGCTCGGCCGACGGCCCGATGCCGCAGACGCGCGAGCACATCCTGCTCGCCCGCCAGGTCGGCGTGCCGTCGATCGTCGTGTTCATGAACAAGGCGGACATGGTGGACGACAAGGACCTCCTCGACCTCGTCGAGATGGAAGTCCGCGAACTCCTCAGCAAATACGAGTTCCCGGGCGACACGATCCCGATCGTCAAAGGCAGCGCGCTCAAGGCCCTCGAAGGCGACGCCGACGGCGAAAAAGCCATCGCCGACCTCATGGCCGCGATCGACGAATACATCCCGCAGCCGGAGCGCCCGAAAGATCTCCCGTTCCTCATGCCGGTGGAAGACGTGTTCAACATCGAAGGTCGCGGCACCGTCGCCACAGGGCGTGTCGAGCGCGGCATCCTCAAAAAGATGGAGGAAGTCGAGATCGTGGGCATCAAGCCGACGACCAAGACGACCGTCACCGACATCGAAATGTTCCGCAAGCTCCTCGACAGCGCCGAAGCCGGCGACAACGTGGGGGTTCTCCTTCGCGGGATCAAGAAGGACGACATCGAGCGCGGCCAGGTCATCGCCAAGCCCGGCTCGATCACGCCGCACAAGAAATTCAAGGCCGAGGTTTACGTCCTCAGCAAGGACGAGGGTGGCCGCCACACGCCGTTCTTCACGAACTACCGCCCGCAGTTCTATTTCCGCACGACCGACGTGACCGGAAACGTGAAGCTGCCGGAAGGCGTGGAAATGGTCATGCCCGGCGACAACGTCTCGATCGAGGTCGAGCTCATCACCCCGATCGCCATGGAAAAAACCATCCGCTTCGCGATCCGCGAGGGTGGCCGCACCGTGGGGGCCGGGCGCGTCTCCGAGATCCTTGACTGATCGGATATAAGCTTGGGATTCCAAAGGTCAGTAGCTCAATTGGTAGAGCACCGGTCTCCAAAACCGGGTGTTGGGGGTTCAAGTCCCTCCTGACCTGTTTAAAACTAACAATGATCGAGTCACTCCTCACACTCCTCAGAGATAATTGGGTCGTCATCCTGCTGGTTGCCGTCGTGGCAGTTCTCGCGGTTGCAATCATCCAGCGGTATGGTTCCGCGATCCGCAAATTCATCACCGAGGTCCGCGTGGAGCTCGCCAAGGCCCAGTGGCCGTGGGACCCGAACGAAAAAGGGTTCCGGCGTTACAAGGAGCTCAACGACTCCACGGTCGTTGTCCTCATCGCCATGTTCATTATCGGCGGATACATCGCTCTCTTCGATTTCGCTCTCATCCACGTGGTCAGCTTCCTGACCCGCCCGTAAATAATTCCCATGTCATTAGCCCCGAAAGACCAGTGGTTTGTCGTGCATGTCCTCTCCGGCCAAGAGGGGAAGGTGCAGGAAAACATCAACCGCCGCATCCAGACCGAAGAGATGGGAGACCTTGTCTATGAGGTCCTCATCCCGACCGAACGAGTCCAGGAAATCAAGCGCGGCAAGAAGACCGAAACCACCCGCAAGTTCTTTCCCGGCTACCTCATCGTGAACATGCACCTCCTCGACGACGACAACCAGCTCGTCGAGAAGACCTGGTATTTCATCAAGGACACCACCGGCGTGCTCGGCTTCGCCGGCACCAAGGACCGCCCGATCCCGATGCGGAAAAAAGAGGTCGAGAACCTCCTCGCGCAGGTCCGCGAGCGAGAGGACACGGTCAAACCGAAAATCAGTTTCGAAGTCGGCGACAAGGTCAAGGTCGCGGACGGCCCGTTCCAAAACCAGAACGGCCTCGTCGAAGAGATCGACCCCGAGCGCGGCAAACTCCGCGTCTCCGTCAGCATCTTCGGCCGCGACACCCCGGTCGATCTCGAATACTGGCAGGTCGAAAAAGCCTGAGAAGGGCGCGAGTGAGGGCGCGCAGCGGCCGGCCGGGCGCGTCGCCGAGGTGCCCGACGGCATATACCGAAAACGGGCAGCGGAGCATGATGGCCTGCACCATCCGCTCCAACTTTGCCGCACTACACTAGACAGGCAGGCGACATTTGTCGGCTCCTATAATCCATCGCTTGCGGTAGGTGCCCGGCGGTTCGCCAATCCGCGTCGAGAAGCATCTCGAGAAATACAAAGGATCGGCAAAACCTGTCTGTGACGCGATTTCAGCTAGCGTCAGCGTCGTGGAGCGGAGGAGACGGCAGGCTTCCCGCAGGCGCCATTGGAGATTGTATGCGGCGGGAGATGTGTCATGCCGTTCCGCCCAAAGACGGCGAAACCTGGCGGGAGAAAGACCGTGAGCGAGCGCAAGCTGGTCGAGGTTTGGGGTGGGCAGCCTGATGGATTCAAGGCGCAGACGGATGAGGTCTAAAGCATCAGCCGCCGTGGTTCGGGCGGAGCGCGCCGCCCAGGTTTTCGCCTGCTGCAAAAGAGCCAGCGCAAGCGCGTCAACCGCATCGGCGAAACGGTTGTTCTTCTGGCTGGCGACCGCCGCCGAGCGCAGCGTTGAAATGAGATCGATCATCTGTTTTTGGCAGGTTTGCACAAGCGGCAGCACGGGGGGATTCTCGGGGCAGGCGGCGGCGCGCAGGCGCGATGCTTCAGCCACCAGATAGATGAGCGAAAATTCCCACCAGTTTCCGACGGGACCGTAGTCGGCGACGAACCCGGGAGTTTGCAGAAAAAGGCAGGGAGCGTGAATCTCGCACCGGGTTTGACCGTCTGAAAAATGCCCGCGTCCGCGCAGCAGAAAAGAATAATTGCGAGTCCCGAAGCGGCTGTGTTCCCGGGCGGTTTTAGCCTTTTGCTCGAAAAGGCAAAAAAGGCGGGGCGCCGCGCGCCCGGCGCGTTTCAGGTGGCTTAAATGAATGATCGGATCGTCCATAAAATAGAACGGATATGCCATATTCAGGATAGCGGAAAGCATTTATGTTCCTGAGCAGATTCTGAGCAGATTTCACTTTCCCGAAAATCCAACCCGTTGTTTCCCCCCCATGAACGACTGCCATTAATATGAAAACAAACACTCCACTCACCAGTCGGGAGCGCGTGATCCGCGCCCTGGAACGCCGCGATCATGACAGTGTGCCGCGAGCCGAGGGGTTCTGGCCCGAAACCATCGCGGCATGGAACAAGCAGGGCTTTACGGGCGACAATGACGCGCTCCAGGATTTTATGCGGGCCGATATCGGCGGTGTCGGATGGGTGTGGATGGCGCCGTTTCCCGGCAAATGGCCGCACATTTCAGAGGATGCCGATACGAAAACAATGATCGACGATTACGGCGCCACGGTGCGTTATTGGAAAAAGCGCTCGGGAACGCCGGAGCATCTGGCGTTCGCGTGCGACAGCCCGGATGTCTGGCGATCGAAGTTCCGTCCCGCATTCGAGTCCGCCCCGCTTCAAATCAATCTCGATGACGCGCGCGCCGCCTTGTCCAAAGGACGCGCCGCAGATCGTTTCCTGACTTGGAGCGGCGTCGGCCCGGTGGAAATCATGCGGCGGTTGCTGGGCGACGAGGGAATGGCCCTGGCGATCGGCGACGATTCCGGCTGGGTGACCGAGATGGCCGAGGTATTCACCGATGTGCAGTTGAAGAACTTCCAGGCAGGCGCGGATGCGGGAATCGGGGCGGACTGCCTCTGGATTTACGAGGATCTCGCCTACACGGCGTCGATGTTTTTCTCCCCCGCAGCCTACGAGAAGCTTTTCTGGCCCTCGCATGCGCGCATGTGCCGGTGGGCGCATGAGCGCGGGATGAAGTTTATCTTCCACACCGACGGCGATGTGAAACCCGTGATCCCGCTCTTTGTCAAGGCGGGGTTCGACGCCATGCAGCCGATGGAGGCCAAGGCGCGGATGGACGTGCGCGAGCTCGCCCCGATCTACGGCGGAAAAATCACCTTCTTCGGCAATATGGACGCGCAAGTTCTTTCCTCGAACGACCTGGAGAAAATCGGAGAGGAAGTCCGCAGCAAACTTCGCGCGGGCATGGCCACCAAGGGATATATTTGCCACTCCGATCACTCGATTCCGCCGGACATGACATTTTCCAGCTTCAAAGAGTTCATCCGGCTTGTGGATGAGCACGGCAACTATTAACCCTAACCAAAAAACCTAATAAAAATGAACACCACCTCACAACCAGCCGCTTTTCTCTCCCCGCGCGAATTTGGAGCGAAAGGCGACGGAATCGCCAAGGACACCCGCGCGGTGCAAGCCGCTTTTGATGCCGCCCACGCGCAGGGCGGCGGCACCGTCTTTTTTCCGCCGGGCACTTACCTCTGCGGGACGCTCCGGTTGCGCAGCCGCGTCGCAGTCCAGGTCGGCGCGGGCGCAACTCTCAAGGGTTCACCAGAGAAAGCCGATTACGAATTCATGCAGCCCAAGGTTTGGTCGCGGATCGATACGCCTCCCTTCCGCGCTTTTATCTACGGCGAAGACCTTGAAGAGATCACCTTGTGCGGGGACGGCACGATTGATGGCGGCGGCCAATCGCCGGAGTTCAAAGTGGAGCCTGCTTCCGAGTCGAGCGATGACCGGCCCTTCTGCCTGCACATTGTCAATTGCCGCCGGGTGACCGTGCGCGACCTGCGGATGCAGAACTCGGCCTTCTGGATGCAACGCTATTTCGAGTGTGACGATGTGCGGATCACCGGAATCCGAAACTTCAATCATGCCACCTTTAACAACGATGGCATCGACATCGACAGCAGCCGGAATGTCACCATTTCCGATTGCATCTTCGACACCAGCGACGATGCCTTATGCCTGAAGAGCGAAGGCCGCAGCATAACCCGCAACGTGGTGGTCACCAACTGCATCGTTTCCTCGCATGCCAGCGCCATCAAGCTCGGCACCGGGTCGGTGGGAGGATTTGAGAACGTCACTGTCTCGAACTGCGTGATCCGCCCATCGCAAAGCAAGGTCAACGTTCACCCGGCGGCGGTATGGGGCGGTCTGACCGGGATCGACCTCTGCGCGGTGGACGGCGGCACGCTTCAACACTGCATTTTCTCAAATATTATCATGCAGGGCGTCGAATCGCCGTTTTCCCTGCGGCTCGGCAATCGCAACAGCACCACCATCGATTCCAACTACGCAAACAAGGACCAACCCCGGCCAGATGAGAAGATCAGCATTCTGCAACACATTCTGTTCGAGAACATCGACGCGCGCGATCTCGGCCCTTTTACCAGTCCGATCACCGGATTCGAAGGTCATCCCATTCGTGATATTACTTTCCGGAACATCACCCTGCGCAACAGCCGTCCGCCAAACCCCGAGGAACAGGCCAAGCCGTATGAGCGCAATACCCGGTCGTATCCCGGAAGCCGCTCCCACGGTCACATTCCCTCGAGCGGGTTCTTTTTCGACTGGGTCGAGGGCCTGAACCTTCAAAACATCCGGGTCTATCCAGCGGAAGGCGATGCGCGTCCGGCTTATGAATTCAGAAACGTGAAGGACCTTGCCGGTGACCGATTGCCATGAATGATTTTTCAGCAAATCCCGTCGATCTATCGGCATTCGGCAATGTCCGTGATTCGGGCACGGATGCTACGGAAACTTTTACGAAAGCCTTGGCTTACTGCCGCGAACATCCCGGAAGCACGCTTCTCGTGCCTCCCGGGCGCTACGATTTTTTCGCCGACAAAGCGCACTCGCGCCCGTTTGTGCTGTCTAACTCCGATGTCGCTTCAGAACGTCGCTGTGCGATCTTGATCGAAGACCAGTGCGGGTTGACACTTCACGCATACGGCGCAAGGTTTGTCTGCCACGGTCGTCTTCAGCCGGTTTCTGTTGTCCGCAGCAGCGCTGTCGTGCTCGCGGGTTTCGCTATCGACTGGGAACATCCGCTGAATGCCGAAGTTCAGGTGCTGGCAACCGATCCGGCCGGCACCGTGGACGTTGAAATCGACCCGGTGCAGTATCCGCACGTTGTTGAAAACGGCAAACTCCTGATCGGTGACCTCAGAGAGCCATGGGAATGGGAAATGGTGTTCGGCGGTGATGATCTTGCGGTCGTGCCTGGCACGGGCGACGGTTGGATACGGGAACGATTCGAGACCCGCGCGCTCGCCTCCGACCGACTGCGCTTGCATGTGTCAACATCAATGCTGCCGCGCGCGGGTGACTGGCTTGTGCTCCGCACGCCGAAACGCGATCATGCCGGGCTCTTTATCGCGGAATCTCGTGACATCCGGCTGCGCGACATCCGCCTTCACCACAGCGCGGGCCTCGGGTGTCTTGTGCAGTTCTGCGAAAATGTCGATATCGAGCGGTTCGAGGCGGTCCCCTCACCCGGCCGGCACGTGCTCAGCGGCCACGATGATGGCATCCATGTTTCTAACTGCCGCGGACGGGTGCGAATTTCTGGCTGTAGGTTTCACGGGCTGATGGACGATCCGATCAATGTTCATGGGACCAGCGTGGCGGTTGCCGAACGCCTTGATGCGCGCAGCCTGCGGTGCGCTTTTTCGCATCCGCAAAGTGTCGGGTTGCCATGGGGCAACGTCGGTGATCGAATGAATATCCTTCACGGGGCATCGATGACTTCAATCGGTGAAAACACGGTAGCCGCTATCGGTTCCGACACGAGGCCCGGCTCGTTTATTGTATCGTTTGACAAGGACCTGCCGGACGGGATCGGCCCTGAAAATGCGCTGGAAAATCTGACTTGGTCGCCCGAGGTGGAGATTCGCGACTGTCAATTCGGAAGCTGCCGAGCGCGCGGGCTGCTGCTTTCGACGCCGCTCCGGTCGCTCGTGATCAACAATCATTTCGATTCGAGCGGTTCGGCGATTCTCATCGCCGGTGATGCGCGCTGCTGGTATGAATCGGGCGGCGTCCGCGATTGCCTGATTGCCGGCAACACCTTCAGCGACCTGTGCCTCGGCAGCATGTATCAGTATTGTGAAGCGATCATTTCCATTTGTCCTGACATCCTGTCGCCGCACCCCGAAATACCGGTTCATCGAGGCATTGTCATCACCGATAACGATATTCATACCAGCGGGCAGCCGGTCCTTTACGCGCTGGCCACCCACGACCTGGTTTTTCGCGACAACAGGATCCACCGTTCAAGCCGGATTCCGCCATGGCATCCCCGTAAAGAGATGACTGCGCTGGAGGCCTGCCGCAACGTGACGATTACCGGGAACAAAATCGAATACCCCTGCTGCCCCCGGCCCGGTGACCACGCGGGGGCGCGAAAGGAAAAGCCATGAAAGTCTGTTCGATTTTCTTGTTGAGTGCTTTCGTGAGCTGAAACTTTCCGGAAATAAAACTCTAATAGCTAACTCTTCATCCTATGACCCAACCGTTTCAAAATGCAACCCTGGCTCCGGAGGATCGCGCCCGCGACCTGCTGAAACAACTGACCCCGGAGGAAAAGATCGCGCAGCTTTGCGGGGTGATTTTTCCGTTCGGAAAATTCCCCGTAAAACTCGACAGTGACGGGAAGCTGCTTCCGGACTCCTCCTACACAAAGGCGACGGCGCAAGGCCTGGGCGGGGTCGCCTACGTCGCAATGAGTCTTCTCCCGGAGGAAAATGTCGCTTATGCCAACGCGCTCCAGCGTCATATCCTTGAAACCACCCGGCTCCGCATCCCGCTGTTTCTGTTCGAGGAAGCGATGAGCGGCACGGTTGCCTACGGCGCCACGCAATTCTCGACGCCCATTGCGCTGGCTGCGTCGTTTGATCCGGAACTGGTGCGGCGGGTGTTCCACGTCATCGGGCGGGAAACGCGCGTCCGCGGCGGCAACATGACGTTGACGCCGGTCTGCGATCTGGGGCGCGATTCGCGCTGGGGCCGGGTCCAGGAGACATTCGGCGAGGACACGCATCTGGCGAGCCGGATGGTGGTCGCGGCGGTGCGCGGATTGCAGGGCGGCGAGCAATTGCAGCCGACGCATGTGGCCGCCACGCTCAAACATTTCGCCGCCTTCGGGCAGTCCATCGGCGGGCGTCAATGCGCGACCGTCGAGATGGGGCCGCAAACATTGCGCAACGAAATATTGCCGCCATTCCGGGCCGGTGTGCAAGAGGGCAACGTCAGCGCGGTGATGCCGGCGTATCCTGAAATTGACGGCGTGCCGTGTCATGCGAACCGGGAATTGCTGACCGACATCCTGCGCGGGGAATGGGGTTTTGCCGGCTTGACCGTGGCCGACTTCGGCGGAGTGAATCAACTCCACAACCTGCATCATGTCGCCGCAGACGACGTGCAGGCGGCACGGATGGCGCTGCTCGCCGGCGTGGACATGGATCTGCCGGAAGGTCGTTCTTACCCGCATTTGCTGGCAACGCTGGCGACGGATGCGGACGTGCGGGAGCGTGTGGACGAGACCGTCCGGCGCGTGCTGACGCTGAAGTTCCGGCTCGGTTTGTTCGAGAACCCATACACCGATGAGCGGGAAGCCGTGGAGATTGTGAACTGCGACGCGCATCATCAACTCTCCATCGAGGCCGGTCAGCGCAATGCCGTCCTGCTTCAGAACCACAACGATCGCCTGCCGCTCAACGCCGGCTCGCTGCGGCGAGTGGCGGTGATTGGCCCGCACGCGCGGCTGCCGCATCTCGGACCGGATCGCAAGGGCACGAACACAATTTTCGACGGCTTGCAGAAACGCCTCGGCCCGGCGGTGGAACTCCGCTGGGCGCACGGTTGCCGGCTCACCAGCAAGGACGGCGAGCAGAAGGCCTATCTGCAGGAAACCGGCCAGGTGGAATTCAGCAAGCTCCATGGCGACCGGATGAAAGCGGAAATGGACAAGCTGTTTGCCGACGACCGTCCGCAGATGATCCCGCCGCATCTGGAACAGCCGTTGATCGCCGAAGCCGCCGCCGTCGCGCGCGAGTGCGACGTTGCGATTGTCTGCCTCGGCGAAAGCCCGCATTGCATCGGCGAAGACTATGGCGGCAATTGTCGCAGAGACCGCGACAGCATCGAACTGATTGGCAATCAGATTGAATTGCTGCGCGCGGTGAAGGCGGCTGGCAAGCCGGTGATCGTGCTGCTGGCCCACACCCGCGCGCTGGTCATCGGGCCGGTGGTGGAATTGGCGGATGCGATTTTGGATTTGTGGGATTCAGGCGAAGCGCGCGGCGATGTCGCCGCCAGCGTGTTGCTCGGTGACGCCGAGCCGGGGGGGCGCCTGCCGGTGACGGTTCCGCTGGCGGTCGGCCAACTCCCCTGCCACTACAGCCAGAAACCGCTCGGCCATGCGCGCGGGTACGCGTTCCGCACGGCAACCAACCAGTTCCCGTTTGGGTTTGGCCTGACTTACACGAAATTCGACATCGGCGCGCCGCGTCTTTCATCCGCGCAAATCAAGGCGGGCGAGCCCGTGGAAGTCGCGGTGGATGTCACCAACACCGGCCAACGCGCCGGCTCGGAAGTGGTGCAGGTTTATGTGACCGATTGCGTGTCGAGTGTCACGCGTCCGCGTCCGGAGTTGAAGGGCTTCGACCGGGTTCATTTGTTGCCCGGCGAAAAGAAAACCGTCCGCCTGCGGCTCGGTCCCGAGGCGTTCCGCTTTTTGAACGCCGATTTCAAAGAGGTGATCGAGCCGGGCGGGTTCGTGGTCGGTGTGGGGCCTGACTGCTCCCGCTTGCAGGGAATTCAACTGCAAATTGTCTGATGGATGCCCTGTCCCGTTATGGATACGAAGGGAATCCAATCCCTGCGGACGAAAGGTAAGCTTACATTGCAGCGTTTGAAAAGGAAAGTTAAGCCATGATGAACACACCACCCCTGCCGTGCCGCGTTTCTCAAAAAGACCGCGAGATTCTGCGTTCGCTGGCCGGGCGCGTCCGGGAAATCGCGGAATTGCCGGAACAGGCGGGACGCCGCCGCCTCCTCACAGCCCTCAATGACCTGCGTCCCGAGCGGCCCATTGTCCTGGCCTATCCGGAAGGCGCATGGGTGGAATTGCTGCCGGCCGGGGCAATGCAGTGCGAGGATGAAAACCTGCGCGAGTGGGAAAAGCAACTCCGGCAGAAAATCTACTGGTGGGAGCACCTGCGCGACGACAACACGGTAGAACCATTTTTTAACATCGGTTGGAAAATCAACCAGGGCGACTACGGTTTGAAAATTCCTTACGAACACGGCGCAAATCGGGGCAGTTTTATCTGGGTCTCGCCTCTTCAGGAAATCGAGGCCGGGTTTGACCGGTTGAAGCCCGCCGTCCGCACGGTTGACCGGGAGGGGACATTGGCCGACCTGGCGCTGGCCAGCGATATTTTTGGCGATCTTCTTCCGGCGCGCATTCACCGTGCGCGATACTGGTGGACATCGGGCCTTACGTTTGACGCCGTCCAATTGATCGGGCTGGAGACGCTGATGCTTGCGCCTTACGACCAGCCCGAGGGGCTTCACCGGATTATGGGTTTTTTGCGGGATGAACATCTCAAGCTGCTGGCATGGATGGAAGCCGAGCGACTGCTTTCTGATACTAATACGGATGACGGCGTCGGATCTGGAGGCGTAGCTTATACCAGCGAACTGCCGCAGCCCGGACGGCAACCCGGAGCGCCAGTTCGATTTCTGGACACCTGGGGATTTGCCGAATCACAGGAAACCGTGGGCGTGTCGCCTGAGATGTTCGCGGAGTTCATTCTGCCCTACCAAATCCCGATCCTCGAAAAGTTTGGACTCAACTGCTATGGATGCTGCGAACCGGTGCATGAGCGGATTGATTCCATCCTGACCATCCCGCGCCTGCGGCGCATCTCGGTTTCCCCGTGGTGCGACCAGAAAATCATGGCTGAAAAAATGGGGCGGAATTACGTGTTCAGCCGGAAACCGAATCCGACGCAAATCTGCCTGACGTTCAATGAGGAAAACATCCGCAAGGATTTGCGGGAAACGCTGGCCATCGCCGGGGATGGCCCGCTGGAAATCATCATGAAAGACACCGCCACCGTGCAAAACGAACCGTGGCGCATCAGCCGCTGGATCGAGATTGCGCTGGAGGAAGTGAATCGATATGCCGATAACCCTGACTATTGCTGGCAAAATACACAAACATACAACTCACGTTAAACCCATGCCC
>Ga0209697_10000146_pt1 | contig 110127 bp, 70 predicted proteins | sample AliMusrvi5mmetaG_FD_184115 | JGI IMG/M metagenome (GOLD analysis project Ga0209697, IMG submission 184115) | Freshwater lake bacterial and archeal communities from Alinen Mustajarvi, Finland, to study Microbial Dark Matter (Phase II) - Alinen... | ecosystem: Environmental > Aquatic >... | reverse complement strand
AAGCTTACGCGCTTGAGCTTTCTTGAGATTACTGTTCAGGTCCCTATAAAATTCAACATCCTGAACCCACCCCGCTCTTTTGGCTTCGTTGCAACAGACAATTAGCAAAGCTAACGTTAATCGACTAAGCTTTCTGAGCCAAAAGGGCGGGGCAAGCCCATTCATGATACGGCGGAATGACCCGCCCGTTTATAAAAGAAGTCAAAGGCCCGGCCTGTTGCGCACAAAAACGTTGATAGGGGCACAATATCGCTGTATACTAATATATACAAACAGCCGCTTAAACAGCCATATGCGCACAAAACACCAGTTAGAAGATTATTTGGGACAGAAGTCGAAAGCGACCATGATCGGCCTCCATATACAGTGGGGGAACCAATAAAATTATGATTAAAAAAATGGGGATAACTTTAGCGACAATACTGTGTTTGTTTATTAACGGATATGCAGATGGCCTGAATGAGGCGAAGGCGCATACCGCCTGTGGAGTCGCCTTTGCTATGAAGGGCGCGTATGACAAAGCAATTGAAAATTATTCTAAGGCGATAGAAATTAACCCAAAGGATAGTGAGACATATCTTCTTCGCGGAGTTGCATATGATGCAAAGGGCGAGTATTACAAGGCTATTGAAAATTATTCCAAGGTGATAGAAATTAACCCGAAGGATAGCGTGGCCGGGGCATATTCTCACCGCGGAGTCGCCTATCTTGAGCTCGGCAAGTACGACATGGCGATCAAAGATTATTCAAAGGCGATAGAAATTGATCCGAAGGATAGTAAAACATATGTTCTGCGCGGAGTCGCCTATGCCGCAAAGGGCGAGCATGACAAGGCAATTGAAAATTATTCCAAAGCAATAATAATTGACCCGAATAATTTCAAGACATATACCGCCCGCGGAGTTGCCTTTGTTGAGATCGGCGAGTACGACATGGCGATCAAAGATTATTCCAGAGCGATAGAAATTAATCCGAAGGATAGCAAGGCATATATTCTGCGCGGAGTCGCCTACCGTAAAAATGGCGATTACGAAAAGGCGGCAGCCGACGAGAGAAAATGCCGAGGTTTACGCGGAAGGTAGCCCTGTCGCAAATGATGAATATCATTTATATCAGGGAGTAAAAAAGTAAAAAGGTGCCACCAGGCACCTTTTCCTAGTCATCTGCGTCCCCAACACCCCAGCTATCCCTCCTACATCTTGCCGTAACACGCCCCCTAAATAATCTTCTGGCGCCTTTTCCTTAGGAAAAAAGCTGAAACACGCTTGTGTCTACAAGATAGATGGCGGAATCCTTCTTATCTTCGTCGGAATTGAAGTATATGCCCGCAAGGTTCAAGGCTTTTTCAAGGTGCTGGCGATAGATGTTCAGGTTGGCCTTCGTCATGCGCATGGTCACCCTTTTTGCGTCTATGAGCTTGCAAGTCTCCAGCCACTTGTTCATGTGCCCGCGCAGCGCGGCATTGATGCCGTCGGTCGCCGGTGTTGAGGGCAGCACCTCTACCATTTTTTTCGCGAACCCGCTCTGAACCTTGTTCCCCGAAATTTCAGCCAGGCCCCCGGCGGCCAGCGCTTTTACCGCCTTGAGCACCGCCTCGGGCTTGAACCCGGTAGCCGCGGATAATTCCGCGAACGTGACCCAGCCCGCGGTGTTGACCAGGTAATAATCGCAGATGTTCGTGGTGAGGTCCCGGGCGCATAATTTCCACTGGTCCAGCGTTATGTTCACGCTGATATGCTCCATGGCTTTCTGGGTGGCGGCCTCGGCCAGTTCGCGGCTCGGAAGGTTCGCGCTGTCGGCCGACGGCTCCGCAAGGATCTGGACCAATTTATCCGACCCGGAGAGCGACTTAAAATAGGCCCGTACCAGTTCTTTAGCCTCGGGAGAATTCTGCTCAACGCCCAGGGCGGCCATGATCGCCTCAAGGCGCCAGCTTTTAGGCAATTTCTTGCCGCGTTCCACATCCCAATAGCTCACAAAGGCGAACCCGAGACTTTTACTTCCGCCTATGCTCTTGAAGAACTGATACGCGCTCGGGAACCCTTTCTCTTTCCTGATCCTGGCCAGGGTGCTGCCGAAAGCTTTAGCGTTGGTCATGCCACCAGTATATCAAATCCGTTTAATCATTGGTTAAACGAAATGCGTTTTTATTTAACCGCCGCTCCTGAGTCGAATAACAAGACCCCGCTGGTCCTTCGGCCTCATGCCGATCCTGCGGGGAAGCCCTATACTATTAGTGTGGAGAGAAGCGGCAGGGCGGCGCGTAAAACTAACGGAGGCAATTATGAATAAAATTCTTATGACGGCGGTTCTGATGGCGATGACCGGCGGGGCATATGCGACTGACTTCGGAGCTTTGGCGGTAAAAGCGAACGATATTAAAGCCCTGTCCGCCGCCATTCCGACGCCGAAGGCCCCTAAAACGAAGATCCGGGAGCCAAAAGCGGGGGATTCTGAAAAGGCGGTAAAATACGCCTGCGAAGCCAGTTTTGGGGCGCTGCAATTGAAACTGGAGCCGACACCCGCGAACAAGGACAACATGGACGGCGCTATCGGCGAATACCGCGTGGAAGTTAGAAGGCTGGATGACATTTTGGGCCTCGTGATATATAAAGCCACGGACACTAATGTCAGCGCAAAATCTTCAGGACCCATGATAGAGAAAGCCGGACAGTTCGCGGTGCTGTGGTTAAGGACGGATGGACCGCATCATGTTGAATTGCTCTGCCATGTACTATAGTAAACGGCCGGCAAAAGCGGGGATCGGGCAGGGGCATATACCCCAAGTGCGGCGCGGGCCGCTGTTCAAGTATCGGAATTCGCGGTGTTAAACCAGTTAAGGAGGAACAATGAATAAGCTCATAATCGCGGTGATAGTTTTAGCGGCGGCCGGTCTGGCCAGCGCGGGCGAATTGGAAAATTCGGCCGTATCCGCGGACCTCAACAGCGCCGCAATTTCCCGGTTGAGGGGAATAGAAGTTCCCGTTCCGGTCATGGAAAGGGCCGCCGGCGTATCCGCGGCGTTCAAAGACGCCGTGAAGAAAAAATACGAAGCGCTTAGCGGGTACAACGACCTGAACAACGGAGAGAACACCATAGACAAGCTGCCGATAGCCAAGGTCTCGGAACTGCCCGCCGCCGCCCAAAAGCAGCTTAAGAAAGACAATGCCCAGTGGGGCCCGGACTATCTCTCAGTTCCTTATAAGATGCCCGTGCAGGGCAAAACCGTATATGTCATACAGAACGAGAACGACGGCGGCATGTTCGTGACCATCTTCGACGCGAACGGCGCCCTGGTGGCGGAAGGCGCCTGCTCCGAGAGCGGCGAGTTCGGCTGGAGCGGAGAAAAAGCGGTCATGACAAAAAACGCGTCGTCCGGAAAGGTGACCCGCAAATGCTGGAATTATGACAAGGAACTGGTCACGGCGACCTTTGACGGCAAGGACCTCGTCACCCTCACAAAGAACGGCAAGTCCTGCACCATCCGGCGCGACCCGGCCTATCCGAGCGGCCATGTGCCGGCCGAATACCGGAACTGGCTCCGCTACTACGAGGACGCGAAGACCGATGCGTCCACCCACTACGGCGAGGATAATCCCTGCACTATCGCCCTCGGGGCGCCCGCTCCCGGCCAATACGATCATTCCGGGGTATTCTCGGAACTGAGGCTGGATTCGGCGCTCTCAGACCCGGGCTTCCGCGATTCCGCGAACATGGTGATAGAAACGAACGGCGACGGCGCCGGTCCCGGCAAGGACAAGTTCATCTGCCGGTAGAATTCTATATACTGTCCCTGGAATTCCCAGTAAACAAAAAAATGTTCCCTGACACCTTTTCTAACGCCGGCTGGTTGGCTTTGGGTAAAAGAGCCGCGAGATGCCCAGTCGGGGCGGCAAGGGCATGGGCCGCGTCGGGCACGCTATCGGACACACCGTGTCCGCGCTCCCGCTCGGGCTTCGCGCTTACGCAAGCTCAGCCCTGCGCGAAGGCCCGCCGAACCCATGCCCTCGCCGCCCCTCCAGTTTAGCTTACGCATTTGGTGTTTCTAACGCAATTATCCCGGCACTTCCTTAAACTAAACAACATATCCCCGCCCTTGAATTAAGATACATCCATTAATTACCCGCCCGGTGGAAAACAAATATCCTTTATGAAATCTGGTTACCTTTTGCCGATCACCAATCTGACACTCATTAGGAGAAAATGGAAAATGGCGGCGGGCTGCAAGTTCTGGGTCCTGTCAGCCATGGGGCCCATCGGGCCTGCGGCCGGCCCGGCGACTTCGCGCCGGTTCCTCCTCGGCCCGATCCGACCCATGGCTGCCACCCATCCGTCGATACCCCGCCGCCATCCTTCTAATTTTATGAATAACTGATCGGAATTCACCATGAATCACCGCTTATCCGATGCTTTGGGCAGGTTCCTATTTGTTAGAATATTGGAGTCGGGAAAGGGAAAGCTATAATCAGTCATCGACTCATCTGCGTCCCCAATACCCCGCAAGCGAAGCCTGTTGAGTTTTTCCCGAATTGCAAGAAACACCTTTTAGGAATATGATAATTAGAATAATAGGAAGGCACGCCCCTTATCCTCGGGCAAAGTATTAAAGGAAATTTATGCCGAATACAGAAAGCTCAATAAGCTTACAGGACATATTGAAGGACTCAAACTATAATCTGTCTATTTTCCAGGAAGCCTATATCAAAGAGTTGGAAGGTAAAATTAAAATTATCAAGGGAAAACCATACGTCACATGCATAATCCGCGACAAAGATGTTCAGCTTAAGCCGGAAGAAGTAGTGCGGCAGCTATACACTGCCAAATTGATCAAAGAATACGGCTATCCCAAAAAGCGTATTCGGTTTGAGTCGGCGGTGCGGTTTGGGCGTGAAACCAAATCTGCGGATATTGTAATTTTTGATAAAGACCGACCCACTGTAGAGTATATAATTGTCGAGGTAAAAAAGCCGAAACTTAAAGATGGTAAGGAACAGTTAAAGTCCTATTGCAACGCCACCGGCGCGCCGATAGGAATTTGGTCTAATGGCGGACAGATTTCCCACTATAACCGCAAAGACCCTAATTTTTTTGAAGATATAACCGATATTCCTAAAGACGATCAAACCATCGCAGATATCTTGAAAGAACGGTTTACCCTGAAAGACTTAATCCTTCGGGATAAAATCCCGAATGAGGGCAAATCCTTAAAGACAATTATTACAGAAATGGAAGACGAGGTTCTAGCAAATGCCGGTGTTGATGTGTTCGAAGAGGTCTTTAAACTTATTTTTACCAAATTGTACGACGAAAATAAAAGCCAGCCGGATAAAGCTGTAATAAATCATTATCTTCGAGGGCAGAAATTACCAGCGGCTGCCGAAAAAAAGCGCGGTTATCTCGGCAAAAGCAATTCTTTCGAAGACATCAAGAAAGCACTTGCTAAACTTGATGGCTCTGGCTTCCGAGTTTTAGAATACAGAAATACAGGGCAATCCGAGGGCGACCTTAAAAAGAAAATACAGAAGCTCTTTGATGAAGCCAAAGAAAAATGGCCTGGGGTATTCCCGGACGAAAGCAAGGTTGAATTATCTCCGTCGCATCTTTCGGTCTGTGTTTCAAGCCTGCAAGACGTAAAGCTGTTCAACTCAAATTTGCAGGTTATAGATGAGGCCTTTGAGTATTTGGTCAGTAAATCCTCTAAAGGCGAAAAGGGCCAATACTTTACTCCACGCCATGTGATAGACATGTGCGTTAAAATGCTGAACCCACAGAAAGGCGAGTATATGGTTGACACAGCCTCCGGCTCTTGCGGTTTCACAGTGCACACTATTTTCAAGCTAACCGGGCATCTCTTTGAAAACACTGAGATAACCCCGGAAGAAAAAGAAGATGTCCTGCGCGTATTCGGTATCGACTTCGACGAAAAGGTAGTCAGGGTTGCCAGAACGCTGAACCTGATTGCCGGCGATGGAGAGACGAACGTTTTGCACCTCAACACCCTCGATTATGATCGCTGGAATGAAACGACAAAAAATGAGGACTGGGTTCTAACTTATGGCGCAGGCTTCAAACGACTTACTGCCCTGAAAAAAGAAAAGGGGTCAAACAAGGAATTTCAGTTCGACGTGCTAATGGCCAATCCTCCATTCGCTGGGGATATTAAAGAGTCCCGGATAATTCACAAATATGAGTTGGGCTATAACGATAAGCGCAAACCCAAGCCCACGGTCGGGCGGGATATCCTTTTTATCGAGCGCAACCTGGATTTTGTCAGGCCTGGCGGCCGGTTGGCCATAGTTCTGCCCCAGGGACGCTTTAATAACATTTCGGATAAAAATATCCGGGAATACATTTCCAGCAAAGCGCGTATACTTGCTGTTGTCGGCTTGGATACTAATACGTTTAAGCCTCATACCGGCACCAAAACCAGCGTTTTATTTCTCCAGAAATGGGACGACCGCGAATGCCCTAAAGAAGGAGATTACCCGATATTCTTTGGTGTTTCAGAGAAATCCGGCAAAAACAACTCCGGCGAATATGACTATGTAAAAAATGATGGCAAATTGAAACTTGATAGGAATGGGCATTTTATCGTAGATCACGACCTGCATAACCATGGTGGAGAATTGCCTGATGGAATTGCGGAAGCATTCATCGAATGGGCAAAGAATGAAAAACTGAGTTTCTGGGAATAAGCCCATGAAAGTATCTGTATTAAACTTCAAAAAGCTAGCAGATAATCCGGATTTTCGTCTTGATGCGGATTATGCGGTACACCCATACACGCAAGGCGGCGCAAAATTTCACGCAAAATTTCTGCCGCTGAATGATTTGGTTAGTTATATTAGCTCCGGGCACACACCATATCATCATGATATGGTAACGGGCGATGTCGATTTCGTTACTATAGATTGTCTAAGCGACCTTACGCTGGACACCACGAATTTTAAACATATTACAAAGGCACAATTCGATTCAGAATTTAAATCGAATCGAGTTGTGGCTAATTCAATTTTATGCACCATTAAGCGGCGTATTTGTAGGGCGTATCCATTTTTAGCTGAACCAGAGGCCCCTATAGCAATGAATCAGGATGTCGCTTTTATTATTCCCAAGGAAACTACAGACGCCGCCTACTTGGCCAGCTATCTGGGCTGCAAGATCGGGCAGAACTATGCCTGGCAAAACAAGACAGAGCAGATGAATCCGTATATTAGTGTTGCGAGTCTTGGCAGATTGCCAATTGCCATTGTCTCCAAGGAATTTCAAGGCATTATTCGGAATCTCTTCTTAAAATTAGACGCCTTTAATAGAGAATCTTGTGAGCAGCATGTTAAGGCAGAGCAATCTCTGCTCAAAGAGCTAAATCTCGCGAGTTGGCAACCACGTCATAAAAAATCGTTTGTAAAAAAATATTCCGATACGCAGGCAATGCAGCGTGTTGACGCAGAATATTTTCAGCCGAAATATGAAGAGATAGTTAATGCGATTAAGCGATCCAAGGTTTATGCACGTTTAGGTGATATCGTCTCTATCAAAAAGTGCTTTGAGCCAGGAAGCGCCGCGTATCAGGAAACAGGAATTCCATTTGTACGGGTAAGCAACCTCTCTAAATTTGGCATTAACCCCGGCAATCAGCAATATATTTCAGAATTGCTTTATAAGGAACTTGTAGATAATCAGCCCAAGACTGGCGAGATATTATTATCAAAGGATGCTAGCCCTGGAATTGCTTACCACTTAAACAAGGACCCTGGGAGAATTATTCCTTCGAGTGGGATACTGAGACTTAATGTGAAAAGTGGGATAGATGTCTCGCCTGAATATCTGACATTAGTGTTGAACTCGACTATAGTTCAAAAGCAAATTGAGCGCGATGCTGGTGGCTCCATAATTAACCATTGGCTAGTGGATCAGGTTAAAAAGACATTAATCCCAATCCTTCCAATAACGCAGCAAAAAGAACTTGTGAAACAACTTCAAGGCTCTTTTGCTAACCGCGATATGGCAGCACGTCTCCTTGAGCTTTCTAAGCGGGGCATTGAAATCGCTATAGAAAAATCTGAAAAAGACGCCAAAGAATATCTAGCCGCAGAGTCGAAAAAGGCTAAGATTAAAATTTAGTGTAAGGGAAGTAGGTGTAGGGATCGTAGTTGAGTAGATGAATAACCGAAAGATAAAACCGGGAAGCGTTATGGCTCTTAGGTTTTGTTTTAAGGATATCTGTTTACCGACGGGTGGGTAAATATGGATGTATCTTAATTCAAGGGCGGGAACACGTTTTTTAGTTTAAAGGTAGCGCCGATATTATACCCGAGCGATCATCAAGCGTATAAGTATTTTGCGGAGGGGCGGCGGGGGCATGGGTTCGGCGGGCCTTCGCGCAGGGCTGAGCTTGCGTAAGCGCGAAGCCCGAGCGGGAGCGCGTCCACGGTGTGGACGATAGCGTGCCCGACGACGCCCATGCCCCCGTCGCCCCGACTTGGCATCTCGCGGTTCATCAGCCAAAGCCAATTGACCGGCGTTTCCTACTCGGCCAGTTCGAACATTTTTTCTATGGATCTTCGGGCCTTCTCGGCCACTTCAGGAGGGACCGTCACTTCAAGTTCAGGACTCGGGTTTTCAAGCACAGCCAACACGCTCTCCAGCGTGATCGACTTCATGTAGGGACACAACCTGCACATCGCAATAAAATTCTTATTAGGATAGCTTATCCTCGCCAGTTCCCCGAACCCGCATTCCGTCACCAGTAGATAAGCCGCCGCGTTCGTGTTCTCGATATAATGCAGCATATCGCCCGTCCCACCCATGAAATCCACCGCGTTAATGATGTCCGACGGACACTCCGCGTGCGCCAGCACCGCCACCCCCGGATAGTTCTTCCGGTAGACCGCTATAACCCCCGCGTCGAACTTCTCGTGCACCACGCAGGACCCCTGCCACAAAATGATGTCCTTCCCCGGAGTTTTGCACAGCACCTTGGCCAGATTCGCGCCCATAAAGCGGTCGGGAATGAAAATAAGCCGCTCGTTCTTCTGATACAGCCTGCGCAGGATCTTCTCCGCGTTCGCGCTGGTCACGATACAGTCCGATTCCGCCTTAACTTCCGCTGAAGTATTGATATAGGTGACCACCGGCAGCCCGGGATATTGCGCCTTAAGTTTCCGCACGTCTTCGGCCGTTATGCTTTCGCTCAAAGAACAGCCGGCGTTCTTTGAGGGGACATAAACTTTTTTAGAGGGATTAAGTATTTTGGCCGTCTCGCCCATAAAATGGACGCCGCAGAAGATTATGGTGTCGGCCGCGGTCTTTCTGGAATCATCCGCCAGCTTATAAGAATCGCCTATGAAGTCGCCGACGCCGCAGATGATGTCCGGCGTCTGGTAGACGTGCGCGCAGACCACCGCGTTCTTTTCTTTCTTAAGCCGGTTTATCTTTTCGGTCAGCGCCGCCACGGCCGGAAGCCCCCGGGCCAGGCAGTTCTCCCGCAGGCCAACGCTTAACAATCTCCTTATTTCATCGGTTAACGCTGTATCCATATTTCTCAGTAACGGCCAGGTTGTTTAGACTGTAGGCTATTAGTCTGTTAGTAAATATTCCGCAAATCGGTGTGTCATTCCAGCAATTCGTAAGCGGGAATCCACAGGATAGATTGGATTCCTGCCAAAAGATCGCAGGAATGACGATCGCGAATGACGGAGCTACTGAATATTTACGCCTGTTAGTTTACATCTGCGCTTTTTACCTAATAGTCTAACTGCCTACAGCCTATCCGTCTACTTCTGCAAAATATCCGGGTAATTCGAGAAGATGCCGTCCACTCCTATCTTCTGCATCCGCAGGGCCTCGCTTTTCTTGTTGACCGTGTAGACGCACACTTTAAAACCCGCCTTGCGGATAAGCGCGACGTTGAGCGCGAAAGCGAGGCGCAGCGGTATGTGAAAATTGACCGCCCCGACAGTTTTGGCCCTGACCACGGCGGGCAGAAGCAGCAGGCTCCTGAGATGATGTCCCAGGTAGCCGATTTTTATTCCTTTATCCTGAGCCCTCAGACGCTTAAGGGCCCCGTAATCGAAGCTTGAGAATATGGCTTTCTCCGCCAGGCCCGGCCGCGAGCGTATAAACCCCAGCAGCACCTCCTCAAGACCCGGATAGATGTTACCGTCGTTCTTGAGCTCGAAATTTATCCATTCAGCCTTCGGGGCAATGAGATGAACGACCTCCTCCAGCAGGGGAACGCGCTCCACGGGAAAACCGAACTTGTTGCCGACATTGATCTTTTTAAGAGCGGCGTAAGTCAGGCCGGCTATCCGCGCGGGATTCCCAGCGGTGCGCTTCAGGTCGTAGTCGTGGTGCACGACCAGTTTTTTATCCGCAGTCAGGTGAACGTCGAATTCAAAGGCCTTGGACCCCATTTTCAGCGCGAGCTCGAAAGCCGAGAGCGTGTTCTCGGGCGCGTAACCCGAAGCGCCGCGGTGCGCTATTATCTTCATAGGAACATCCGTTTCAGCGGTCCGAAAAATTCGTCGAGGAAGTCGTAGCCGAACAGCTCGCCCCGGCCCGTATCGTGCCCGTGGTAATCCGTCCCGGCGGTTACCAGCAGCCCGTGCGTTTTGGCCATGTCCAGGAACTCCCTGATGCGCACGTTCGAATGGGCCGGATAAAAAGCCTCTATGCCGTCCAGCCCCATGTCCTTCCATTTGGCGAGCTCGAGTATATTATAGACAACTCCCGGGTGGGCCAGCACGGCTATGCCGCCGGCGTCCTTGATCGTCCTTATCGCTTCCTCGATGCCGGGGCCGCAGGGCGGGGAATACGCGGGCATTCCGTAGGCGATATATTTTTCAAAAGCTTTCTGGCGGGTCTTAACGAACCCTTTGCTCTTCAGCAGATCGGCGACATGCGGCCGCCCGTATGAATGGTTTGCGGCGGTGTTTAGTTCCTCGAACGAAACATCCAGCCCCTGCTCCCTGAGCAGGTCTATGATCTTCTTTATCCGCGAAAGCCTGCGGCCGCGGAAATCCTCGAGCCGGGCCAGGAATACCGGGTCTATCAGATTCAGGCCGTAGCCGAGGATGTGCAGATTGTCGTGCAGGCTGGTGCTGAGCTCTATGCCGTAAAGATAATGGATGCCGAGCTCTTTGAGACGGGGTTCCAGCTCGGCCCAGCCGAGGCTGATATCGTGGTCGGTCAGGGAGAAATAGCCTATCCTGGCCTTTGAGACCGCAAAAGCCAGTTCAGAGGGCGAGAGGGTGCCGTCCGAACACCTGGAATGAGAGTGAAGATTTATAAGCGCCATTTATCAGCCCGGGAATCACAGGTGACATCCTCCGCATTAAGCGGATCCCAAAAAATCAGATAAAACTGATTTTTTGGAACCTTGGGAATATATTTGCCGATGAAAGAGCGCCGGCATAAATCCCGAGGGTCCCAAATCCTCCTTTATCGGAGGATTTGGGAGCGGATATCCACGGCAATTTTCGGAGGAGGAACATGTCAGGAATTAAAAGATAAGTTTGCAGTTTAAAAAATCTTACCGCTTACCACTTAATCCTTACCACTTGTACTTCACCCTACGACTATCTCTTTGACCTCGGGGACGTCTTCTTTTATCATGCGCTCAACAACGTGTTTCAGCGTCATGGTGGCGTGAGGGCAGCAGCCGCAGGCGCCGGTAAGCCGGACCTTCACAGTGCCGCTCTTTTCATCCACGCCCAGCAGCTCGATAGAGCCGCCGTCCGCGGCCAGCATGGGTTTAATTTTCTCGATAACCTTGGTGACTTTCTCTTTCATAAAATCTCCTTGATAAGCAAATTATAGCAAGTATTGCTCAAGCGCCGCTCAAGAGCGGACGAAGGTCTCAAGGGACAGCTCATCCGTAAGCACCCTTAGCCTGAAACCATCAGTTGGTTAGTCTCCTCGGCGAAAGCCGGTGCGACGAATCAACTGCAATATTCGGGATAATATTTGTAAAATACCTGTATGCTCACCGAAATCAAAGACGTCCGCCAGATCGCCAACGAACAGCCTCGCCGCTGGTTCTCGGACGATTATTTTGACCTTATAATCTGGTTCGATAAGGACGGCTCCATCTGGGGCTTTCAGCTGTGCTATGACAGGAAAGCGAACCAGCGCGCGCTGACCTGGACTAAAATCAACGGCTACGACCACTCCGGCATAGACGACGGCGAGGGGCCCACCGGAGCGCACAAATCGTCCCCGATACTGGTGCGTGACGGCTTGTTCGATCACAAAAGCGCCGGGGAGAAGCTGGCCGACGCCGCCGGCGAGCTGCCGCCGGAGCTGCTTTCGTTTATACTGGAAAAAATAAATAGATTCAAACTGTAGTGATCTCCTTATTACTACAGCGCGAATTGGCTATAAAAAGAAACGGCGGGGGATAACCACAAAGTACACGAAGTATAGAACGGATAAGAACACAAAGTTCTTTTGCCGCATTCTTTGTGAACTTTCTGTTAGTAACTTTGTGACCTTGGTGTTTAATTTGTTCGGGTTATTTTCTGTGACTTTAGCGGCTGCGGATAAAAGTCCGCACGAAGGATGATAATTATGCCGAAAAACTTTAAACCGGCGATGGGGGGCGGCGACGGCGGGATGACCGATCTGCCCGGAGGGAAGCGGGTGAAAAAAACCGATCCGAGGATAAAGACCCTCGGTATGCTGGACGAGCTTGGCGCGGCGCTCGGTTTAGTAAGGGCCAGGCTGGCCGGCAAACAAGAGAAGGAAGAAATTTGGCGGACGCAGCAGGATCTTTTAAAGGCCGCGGCAAGCGCTGCCGGAACGAATTCAAAAGCTGCGTTTGAAAAAGAGACGGTCTATCTTGAAGCCCGCATAGCGGCGCTTGCCGCCGGCGCGGAACCGATGCGCAAATTCATCCTGCCGGGCCGTACCGAAACCGAAGCCATTATCCACTTTGCCCGCACCAAAGCGCGGAACTGCGAACTCGCCATGTGGGAGATAAGTTCCCGGCCCGCCGCGGTATATTTGAACCGCCTCTCCGACTACCTGTTCCTGCTGGCCGTTAAGAATTAACCTCAAAGCTGCTGTTAAACCTGAGAGCCCGCCTCTTTGAGGGTCTTTTTCGTCATTGGTTTATTTGTTCCTGCGGCCGCAGGCGGTCTTAGCGTAGCCGTCCATCGCCCGCAGTGCCGCCGCCGCTTTTCCGTCGCCGGGAAATTTGCCCAGATATTCTTTCAGTCTTTTTTCCGCGGCCGGTATGTCACAGGCGATCAGATAGGCCACTCCGGCGTCATAGATATAGCGCGGCTCCGCCGCCGAAAGTATATCCAGCCGCCGCGCGGCCTCGGCCGGGCGGCCGGCATCCTGTATTGTCAGGGCCAAAAGAGCCTTCTCACCCGCATCGCCGGAAACTTCAAAGCCGCATTCGGCGCTCGCCGCGGCCGCGTCTTTAAGCCCGGCCCGCAGCTCCGCGGCGGCCGCCGACGCGGTAAAGCCGCGCCCGCCGGCGCCCGCGGAAGCGGCCTCCAATGTTTCGCACTTGGCCCGAACGGGGTCCGAAAGTATCATACCGGCGGCTTTCGTGTACGCCGCGCCGCCGGGGCCGCGGGCCAGCTTATCCAGCGCGGCCGCGAGCCGGCCGGACACCAGCGCGGCCGACAAAAATTCTTTAACGCCCGACCTGAGCGGGGCGGGAAGAACGGCGGAGTCGAAAAGCGCGGCCGCCATTTTCCCGGCGCCGCAGCCGGCGTAGATATCTACCGCCTGATAAAATTGTCCCGCCTCTTTCAACTGTCCGCGCGCGCCATCCAGGGTTCTCAGCGCCTCTGTTTTTTTTCCTTCGGCGAGCAGGAACCGCGCTTTCTGAAGCGCCTCGTCCGCGCTGAGCGGCATTATCTTCTCAAGCTTATTAAGCAGCTCCCCGCGCTTTTCCGGAGGCCAGTAGACCAGACCTTCGAGGATGGCTCCCCGCCTGAAATCATTGGCGTTCCTTACCCGCTCGGCTGTATCCGCGTCGACGCCGTAAGCGGTTCCGCGCGCGATCCCGTTTCCGCGCGCCTGCGCCTCTGCCAGGGTCGCCGGCGCTTCGGCGGCGCGGCCGAGCTCCAGCTGTCTCAGGGCTTTTATCACGTACTGGTCGCTGCTCTCTATCCACCTGCCCGTAAGCCGGGGGAAAACGCCCCCGGAGCGCAGCGTCGCCATGACGGCCGCCGCCTCGGGCTGGCCGGCCGCGGCGGCCGCGCGCGTAAAATAGAGGAGCCGCGCGGTGTCGCCGCCGTGCAGCGCGGACATGGCCCCGTAGCGCAGCAGATAGCGGTCGGCCGAAGGATCTTTTTCCGCGGCGGCGAACACGGCTTCCGGCTCGCGCAGCCAGAGAAGGGAGCGGATGACCGCGGCCTCCGTGACGACCGCGAGACCGAACACTGCGGTGCACGCCGTTAAAAAAAATCCTTCAAGGAACGGCGCCCTGCCCGGCCCGCGGAACAGCCGCGCGGCCGGCTGGACCGCTGCGCAGCCGAGGAGCAGCCATAAAGGCTGAAAATAGCGGGGCTCTATCGCCATGAGCGAATGAGACAGCGCGAACCCGGCGGCCAGCAACAGTGGAAGAATTATTTTTTTACGCTCGAGGGAGAACGCGGCCCCTGCGACAGCGGCCGCGGCCAGCCCCGGCTCAAGCAAAAAGATATATCCGAGCCGCCGTAGAATGGAGACCGCGTAGCTCCACGGGTCCCGCATTATCGCGTCCAGCGCCCAGGCGTAGACGCTTTGCCCCGGCTGCAGGCCGGCCATTCCCCTGTAATTTCCCTCTATGGTGAACACGCCGCCTAGGACGCCGGTGACGATATTGCAGTAGGCGCGTCCGGATTCGAACAGCGCAGGCACGCCGAGAACCTTATAATTGAGCGCCGCCCAGGGCAGCAGCATCGCGAGAGCGGAAAGAAAAAGGATCAGCGCCCGCAGGCTTCTTTCCTTTAACCGGCCTCGGGTGAACAGCAGTTCGTGCGCCGCCCAGATAAAGGGGAAGGAAATGGCCGAGGAGCGCACGAGAAAACAGGCGCCCAGCAGAAAGCCCGTCAAAGCCGCGTTGGAGCGGGTCTCACGCCCCCAGCGTCTTACGCCCGAGCCCACGGCGATAAGCATCAGACATGTGAAAAGCGCCTGCTCGAGGTCGGCCGGCGCCCAAAGGATCGCGGCCCCGGCGGCGAGGCCTCCGGTAAGAGCGCCGTTCCCGAGCACGCCGGCGATATAGAAGCAGAGCGCGGCGGCGAACAGCTGGAAGAACCTCAGCTTGCCGCTTTCTCCGGCGTCAGGGGCCAGAGATTTATCCTGGCTGACCAGCAGGACGGAGGCGGGCATTACATCCACCAGCAGCCGGCCTCTTATGGCGTGTTTCAGCATCACGGCCCGGTCGGGGATAATGCTCCTGAAGGCGGGGCTTTTTTCAAGCAGAGACGCGAAAACGAAGACCAGCGCGCAGGCTGCGGCGGCCAGCGCGATATTCCGGGTGAGCGGTCTTATATTCACATTTGTTCGGGGGCGGATACGCCGAGAAGGGCCAGGCCCCGCGCGATGATATGTTTGACGCCTTTCAGAACGAACAGCCGGAAAGCGGTGGTCTCAGGCTCGGCCGCGTCCAGCACCTTATGTTTATCGTAGAAGGAATGGAACATGGCCGACAGTTCGCTCAGATAGACCGTCAGATGATGGGGGGAAGAATCGCGCACACAGGTCTCGAGCACCTTTTCAAGCCAAAGAAGCTTGAGCAGCAGGCCCCGCTCCTCGGCGTTCGGAACGATCTTAGAGGCGTCGAAACCCCGGGCGGGGTCCACGCCTTTGGAAGCGGCATTATTGAAGATGGAGCAGATCCTGGCGTGCACGTACTGGACGTAGAACACCGGATTATCGTTCGACTGCTTCTTGGCCAGCTCCAGATCGAAGGTCATATGCGAATTGGGGCTGTGCATCGCGAAGAAGAAGCGGCAGGCGTCCGCGCCGACTTCGTCCACCAGTTCCTTCAGGGAAACGAAATCGCCGGCGCGCTTGGACATCTTGACCAGTTCCGCGCCGCGTTTTAACAGCACCTGCTGGTGGATGATTATCTTAAAAGTTTCCTTGTCGTGCCCGAGCGCGGAGACGGCGGATTCCATCCGCGGCACATAGCCGTGATGGTCGGCGCCCCAGATGTCCACGACCTTCGTGAAGCCTCTTTCGAACTTGTTCAGATGATAGGCGATATCATTAAGGAAATAGGTGTTTCGCCCGTCCGATTTGACCAGCACGCGGTCCTTGTCGTCGGAGTCCATCTCCGACGAGGTGCCCAGCCAGACGGCGCCCTCTTTTTCATAGGTCATGCCGCGTCTTTTGAGCTCTTCGAGCGCTTTGGCGGGGCCCGCGGCGTCGTGCAGTTCCGACTCCAGGAACCAGCGGTCGAACTCCACGCCGAAAGCTTTCATGTCCGCCCTGTGGAGGACGAGCATCGCGCTCACGGCGAATTCCGAAAATTGTTTATCGGTCCAGCCTGAAGCCGTTGTCGGCAGTCCTGCGGCCAGCTCTTTAAGGTACGCGCCCTGGTAGCCGTCTTCGGGCGGCTCCTGCCCGAGCAGCCTTGCTTTGAGCGAGCGGCCCAGCAGCTCCACCTGTCTGCCGACATTATTGACGTAAAATTCTTCTTCGACACGATACCCGAGAAAGCGCATGATCCGCGAGAGGGAATCGCCCAGCGTGGCGCCGCGCCCGGAGGCCAGGTGCATCGGCCCCGTGGGATTGGCGGAAACGAATTCTATGTCTATCTTTTCTTTGGCGCAGGCCGGGTTGGCGAAATAGGAGGCGTCCGAAAGTATCCGGGCCGCGTCGTCCAGCAGAGAGCGGTCCGGCAGGCGGAGGTTCAGATAGCCGGGCGGCAGGACCGCGGCTTCGTATTCCCCGACAAGCGCCGCTTTAAGTTCTTCGGCTATCTTTAACGGCGGCTTTTTAAGTGTTTTGGCGGCGGAGATCGGCCAGGCGAGCGAGAGGTCGGACTTTACGTGGGGCGGCGGGACGGAGAGCGCGAAATTAGCCAGCTGTGCGTCGTCCAGGCCGAAAGCGGCCTTGGCCCGGGCCTTCAGCTCCGCCTCAAGCTCTGAGAGTTTCATTATTTTTTCTTTTTGCCGGTCTTTTTCTTAGGCGCGGCTTTCCTGGCCGGAGCTTTCTTCGCGGCTTTTTTAAGCGCGGCCTTTTTAACCGGGCCTTTTTTAGCCGCGGGTTTTTTAGGAGTGGGTTTCGCTTTCTTCGGCGCGCTTTTGGCCTTTTTGGAAGCGGCCCCGGCTTTCTTGGGGGCGGCTTTGGCCTTTTTAGGCGCAGCCTTAACTTTTTGGGGGGTGTCTTTCTGTTCACTTGTGACCTGTGACTTGTGACTTGTGACAACCCGGTTCTCTTCCCACTTTACAGAACTGTAGCCTGCGTAGACCTTGTCGAAGGAATACAGTTCCCTGGTCTGCTTTTCGAAGATGTGAACGATAATGCCGCCGTAATCCAGCACCTTCCAGTTCTTGGACTTCATGCCGTCCCTGTACAGGGCGTAAAGTCCCTCTTTCTTGAGATTTATTGTTATTTCGTCGTCGACGGCTTCCAATTGCGCCGGATTGTCGACCGTTACCACCACCACATAATCGGCGAGCTCGGAGCGGCCGGCCATATCGTAGACCGTCACGGCCTCGGCTTTCTTCGCGTCCGCGAGTCTCGCGGCGGCGATAGCGATCTTCTTGTAGCTGGTTTTATTTTCTGTCATATGATCTCTTTCTGCGACCTGAGTTTCTGGAGGAGCACGGCTTCCTGCCTGTGTTCTATATTTTCGATGGCGGAGCCCATTATAGATGATATTGTATTAAATATCGTGGTCAGATTGTTCTTTTCGTATTCGGAGACCTTTTCCGACCTGGAGAAGAGGATGTAGCCGGCCTTTTTGCCGTGCGCGTGAAAGACCATAAGATAAGAGGAATCATTGATCCACCCGCCGGCGAGCTCGCCTTTCGCTTCTTTGGCGGAAGGGTCCTGGACGAACGAATCCTGGGAGACCGCCGGTTCGAACTCTTCGTTGAACTGATTATAAGCGTACCCGTTGAAGTTCCACGCGCCGTCGAAATAAATGCAGATCTCCTCGATCGTCCTTTTGATGAACTCCGCGGGGGACTTGTGGTCCTTCATCACCAGATTGCTCATATCGAACAGCATGGTAAGTTCGCTCGACGTGTGCTGGAGCCTTTTGGAGATCACGCGCACGATCTCGGTGAAGATCGCGATGCCGTTCTCCGGATGCTCCGTTATGAACTTGAAGAATTCCTGCCGCTTTATCTCGTAAAGGGTGGCGCCCTTTTCCGCGCGGGCCTGGGCGAAGCGGACGGTCCCCTCCAGCACCGCCATTTCGCCGAAAAAATCCCCGTCCGTCAGGATGGCCAGCTGCTTAAAGTCCTTCCCGGCGTCGTCGAGGCCTTTTTCGATCACGACCTGCCCGGCGACCAGTATGAAAAGGGAGTCGCCCTGGCTCTTTTCCTTGAAGATAATATCGCCCGGTTTATAGAAAGAGCGTTTGAAGGCGCCGCCGAATTCGGCGAGCATCTGGTCGGAAAAATTCTTAAAAAGCGGAACGGTCCTGAGAATTTTTGTTTCGTTATCCATATAGTCTCCAATTATTAACCGCCAGAATTATCTAGGTAAAGGTATAGGTGGAGGTATAGAATAGCCCTGATGTATTTTTTCTTACTCTACCTCTACCTTGGGCCCTCTATACCTGTTGCTCACATCTCGCAGAGCTTTTTAAACGTATCCTGATCGTGCGCTTTCGCGATGGCGACGTCGAACGCCACAAGGTTCGCTTTCACCAGATTGACCAGCGCCTTGTCCATGGAGATCATGCCAACCCTGGCGCCGGTCTCGATGGCGCTGTAGATCATATGGGTCTTGCCTTCCCGGATAAGATTTGAAATGGCCGAGGTCATGATCATGATCTCGCGCGCCGCCACCCGGCCCTTGCCGTCCTTGCGGGGCAGCAGGATCTGCGAGATGACCGCCTGAAGAGAGCTGGCGAGCTGCACGCGCACCTGCGTCTGCTGGTGCGGCGGGAAGACGTCTATAATGCGGTCCACGGTAGAAGGCGCGTCCTGCGTGTGCAGGGTGGCGAAAGACAGATGCCCGGTCTCCGCCGCCGTGATGGTCAGCTGTATGGTCTCGAGATCGCGCATCTCGCCCACCAGTATGACATTGGGGTCCTCGCGCAGGGCGGCCCGCAGGGCGTTGGCGAAAGACTTGGTGTGCTGACCGATCTCGCGCTGGCGGACCACGCAGCTCTTGGCCTCATAGGTGAACTCTATGGGGTCTTCGATGGTGAGCAGATGTCCGCGCTTTTTCTGGTTTATCAGGTCCAGCACGGCGGCCAGCGTGGTCGATTTGCCGGACCCAGTCGGGCCGGTGACCAGCACCAGGCCCTTATGCAGGGTGGAAAGGTTCACGATGGTGGGGCTTAAGCCCAGCTGTTCCGGGGTAGGGATGATGGAGGGGATGACGCGCATGACGGCTTCCACTCCGTTGCGGGCCACCAGCACGTTCAGGCGGAAGCGCGAAAGGCCCGTGATCGCGAAAGAGCAGTCCAGCTCCCAGTTCGCCTCGAACTTGGCGCGCTGCTCCTCGTAAAGCGCGGAATAGATCAGCGCCTTGGTCTGCTCCGCGGTGAGCGGCGGCAGCGCGGTATCGACCGGCATGATCTCTCCGCTCAGGCGCATCATGGGCGGTTTGCCCACGCAGATATGAATATCGCTCGCGCCGAGACCTACGGCGGTCTTGAGTATGGTGACCAGATCAATCATATATCCTCCCGGTTCCCTATTTTTTTATCTTTGAGCCGTCGAAATCTTCGCCCAGGATTATCCGGACCTGCGCGATGGTCAGCTTGTCGGGCTTTGAATATATCTCAAGGCCGCCGAGGTCCATGGCATCCCTTAGGGCGCGCGCCGCTTTCAGATCGCCGGAGCAGTTGATGATCTTTGTCCGGGCCAACCTGCGGCCGTACGTGCCGAAATTAATAACGTCAAAGCCTTTTTTGCGCAGGAGCTTAGTGACCAGCGCGGCCAGGTCAACCTGGCCGGAGGCGTTCAGAACTTCCAGCCGCACGGCTCCGGCCGCCGGCAAAGAGACCGCCGCGCCGTCCTGCGGCGCCGCCGTATCCGGCCCGGCGGAGTTATCAGCCCCGCCCTGGGGCGGATTCACCGCGGCAGCGCCCCGCTTCGCCGCCGCGCCCGCGCCGGAGTTGTCCAGGTCCTCCTTGATAAAATTGGAGGAGTTCAGGCGCGAGAGCTCCAGCGCCAGAAGCGTAATATCGTGCGCGGAAAGATCGGTGGCGTCGTTCTTCTTCAATTCTACGAGCCAGCGCAGCAGACGGCCAAGCAGCGCGGGGCGGGCGCGCCAGTTGTTCAGCAGGTCCTCAAAAGCGTCCATGTCCGGCGCCTGCACTTCGATATAAGCCGGAGGACCGGCGGGGACGCCGCTTCCGAAGAACGATCTAAGAACTTCTCCGGCCCGCTGATAGGCGGAGCCGCCGCGCTGGGCGCCGGCCGGCAGCCGCACGGCGTTGACGCTCCTTGAAAAAGAATGGTAGATGAAAAGCATCGGCCGTTCTTTGCTCAGCAGGACCAGCTCCACGTCGGCGTTGGCGGCGAGCCCGCGGGCTACCGGAGAAAAATAATGCGCGGCCGCCAGCGCGGCGGAAAGTATCCCGCCCACGGCCAGTATTATTATTTGTTTTTTCCTGATAGTCTGTTCCATGATCTTATACTCTCAGGATGGATCCAGCCCCCGGTCCCGGAAATATACATAAGTTTAACATAATTGGCGGCCGCGTAAGCCTTGTCCAGGTCCCTGAAGGCCAGCCGTCTTATCCTGCCCGCTTCGGGGAAATCCCTGAGGTCGCAAGCGAGGTCCGCCACATATATGATCTTCTCCAGAAGCCCGGGCGCGGCGGAACCGAGCGTATGGCCGCGTATGGCGTTCAGGACCTCGCGGTCTTTAACTCCGAACCGCTTCTCCGCGACGGAGGCGCCGGCGTACCCGTGCAGCACGACCGGAGCCTTTCTCAGGGTTGATTTAAAAGCCGGGACCTTCAGCCGGTTCCTGACCGCGTAAGCCGCCAGGCCGCGCGGGCCGAGGTCGCGGGCCACGTCGTGCAGCAGGGCGGCAAGCGCCGTTTTTTCAGGGCCGGCCCCGTACTTGACGGCAAGGTCAAGCGCGAGCCTGGTGACCGACAAAGTATGAGCGAAACGCGCCGGGGTCATAAGCCCGGCGGCCTTACCTCGCAGGCCGGAAAAGTAAAGGCCGCGCCGCGCGATGTGTTCCGCGACGCTCTTGAACAGGCCGGGCTGGGGCAGGCCGGCGAACAGACCCGCCTTAAGTTCGGTCGACGCTATGAGCGGGAAGCGGCCTTTAAGCCTCAGATAAGGCAGGCGGCGCGGGTTCTTGAGCGCGAAGCCTTCGCGCGCTCCCACTACCAGCCGGGCCGAGGAGAGAATGCGGCGGTAATGTTTCCAGCGGTGGAAGGTTTCGAGACAATCCGAGCCCATCAGAAAATATAGCTCCGCGCCGGGATGCTTCTTCCTGAAATAAGCCGCCGTCTGCCAGGTATAGGTAAGGCGGCCGCGCTCGAACTCGTACGGGCTCACCTTTACGCGTCCGCCGCGTGCGAGACCCGCGGACTTAAGCCCTGCTTTCAGCATCTCGGCGCGGTCGCGGAAAGGCGCGCAGGGCGCTTCCTTGAACGGAGAACGAAAACCCGGCACCACGTACAGTACGGACGGGCGCAAAGCCTCCATGGCCGCCTTCATAAGCGCGAAATGTCCCTTGTGTGGCGGATCGAAAGTCCCTCCGTAAATTATTATCCTGGTTTTATCTCTCATGTTCCTTGGCCATATGGCAAATATCCGGTAACCCCAGTTGTCATTCCCGCAATTCGTAGGCGGGAATCCATAAATAAATATTAGATTCCTGCCAGAAAATCGCAGGAATGACAGACATGAATGCCCGTGCCGTATATGTAGTATAATATACTTTAAATTAGCTTCTCAAATATGAGCGATAAAAGAAACAACTGCATAATTCTTCTTGTAGACACACCCGTTCCTGAAAACACGAATACGGAACTTCTGACGGCACTAGGCCCGGAACGCGCCGCGCGAGTCAACTGCGATCTCCTTAAGAACGCCTATAAACTGGCCAAGGGCTTCGCCGACGCCATCCTTATCCTTTCTTTCGAAAAGTCGCAAACGCATCCAGACCTGACCTGGCTGGACGGAGAAGACCCGGGGTTCCTGGAAGCCGAAGTCAGGAACAGGAAGAACCGCATCGCCGGCGCGGCCAGGCTGGCCTTCAATACCGGCGTGAAAAAAGTCCTCCTTCTGAACCATCTGACGCCGGATATCAAGGAAGAAGCGCTCTCACAGGCCTTCGACTCGGTGAATGAAAAGACCATCGCGCTCGGCCTTAATCAGGACGCGTCGGTCTATATAGCCGGCCTGACACAGAATAATCTGAAGCTGCTGGAAAATATCTCGCCGTTCTCGCCTAAAGCCGGCGAGGAACTCGCGGAAAAAGCGAAAAAGAACAAGCTCTCGGTCTTCCCCCTGACGGAGGCTTACGCCGTTAAGAACGAAGAGACCCTGAACAAATGGCTCGGAATTCCGGCCCCCGCGCCGGCGCCCTCCGCGCAAGCGCCGTACCCGGCCGCCGAACCCGCTCCCCAGTCCGCTTCGCAGACCGCGCAGCGGCGGCATGAAGGCAAAAGACATCACAGACACGGCCCCGCGCCGGCTATGACACAGCTCCCCCTGCCGGACACCGGACCAAAATCGGTATAATAACGGCGAGCTGCAATTAACGGCGGCAGACACGGGCTCGTCTTACTGAATCTACGCTTTTTTTATGCAGTTCTGACCACTCACCACTACCACTGTTGTTCTGAGGAGCGGAAAAAATGCACGATCACAGAAAAATATGCGACAGGATAATGCGTATCGCCGGGCGCTGCCATGCCGAGGCCATTATAACCTCGACGGACTCGGCGCTGACGCGCTTCGCCGATAACGTCATCTCCCAGAACGTCTCCAACACCTCCACCGATATCTCGGTGCGGGTGATGGACCGCGGCAGGGTCACCAGATTCTCGCTTAACCAGCCCACCGAGGCCGCGCTCAAGACCGCTTTCGCGACGGCCCTCGCCTCGCTCGGGACCCAGAAAAAGGACCCGCGCCTGACTCCGCTCGCCGGGCCGGTACCGGTAACGGAAACTAAAAAACTCTTCTTCCCCGGCACGGCAGCGACGACGCCGGACGAGCGGGCGGCGCGGATCTCCTCATTAGTGAAAAAATGCAAAAAAACAGGCGCTATCGCCTACGGGACCTATGAGACCGGCGACGCCGCCACGACCGTGGCCAACAGCCTGGGCGTGCGCGCTTTTCATAAGGAGAGCTACGCCGTTTACAGCGCCACCGTCCGCGACCGGGACGGCTTCGGCTGGGCCGAGGCCCCGGCTTTCGACTCGCGTGAGCTGGATTTCGACCGCGTGGACCGCGACGCGATGGAAAAAGCGCGGCTCTCCAGGAAACCGAGGAGCATAAAGCCGGGGCATTACACCGTGATCCTGGAACCCGCCGCGGCGGCGGACCTGATGTTCTACATGGGCATCTACGGTTTCGGCGCGCAGTTCTATCAGGAAGGACAAAGCTTCGTGACCGGCAAGCTGGGGAAAAAGGTGATGAGCCCGGAGATAACGATAGAAGACAACGCCCTCTACGGCCCGAGCGCGGGCATGCCTTTCGATTACGAAGGCCGGCCCAGGCAAAAAGTCACGCTGATAGATAAAGGCGTGGCGCGCGCCGTGGTGCACGACAGAAAGACGGCCGCCCTGGCCGGGACGAAGACCACCGGCCACGCGCTGCCGATGCCCAACACTTACGGGCCCATCCCGATGAACTTGTCGCTGGCGAAAGGTTCCGTTTCTATGGAAGAGATGATCAAAGGCACGGAAAAAGGAATTCTGGTCACAACTTTCCATTATACGAACCTGCTTAAACCGCTGACGGTGGAAATGACGGGCATGACCCGGAACGGCACCTTTATGATCGAGAACGGGCGAGTGGCCTACCCGATAAAAAACATGCGTTTCACCGAAAGCGCGGTGGACGCCTTCAACAGGATAGAAGCCGTGGGCGACGAGGTCCGGTCCTATATGTCCTGGGGCCGCGTTTCCGCTCCCGCGCTGAAAATACGCGGGTTCAATTTTTCGTCCGCTACTGAATTTTAAAAGCAGTAGTCAGTGGACAGTGTGCAGTGGTCAGCGGGGAAACATTATAAAATGTTCCCTTTTTTATAAGCACTTCACCAACCACTATTCATTAGCTACTGACCGCTAATAGGTAAGTTTCAGTTGAAGCAGAATAATAGTCGGGTTGAGCAGGATTTTTGTATTCCGTCTTTCCGGCGGAAGCCAGAATCCAGGCCCCGCCGGAATCTGGACACCGGCTTTCGCCGGTGTGACGAACCAACTGAAGCTTTCAGGCTAAAATAGGAGAGACTATGTTCAGTTTCGCGAAAAAAGCCATCGAGATAGCCGACAAGCACAAGGTAGATTTCGGAGATATCCGTATAATAGAGACCCGGCGCCAGACCCTGAGCGTGAAGAACGGGGAGATCGGCAGCCTTAACGACTCCGTCACCCTCGGCTTCGGGGTGCGCATCCTCTGCGACGGCGCGTGGGGCTTCGCCTCGAGCGACGTGATGACGCCAGGCGAAATAGAGCGCGTGACGAGGCTGGCTCTCTGCATCGCCAAAGCCAGCGCCTCGCTGAAAGAAAAAAAAGTGTGCCTGGCGCACGAGCCCGCCTATCAGGATTTCTGGTCGACGCCTTTCATCACCGACCCTTTCTCGGTCGCCGCGGAAAAGAAGCTGGACCTCCTTTTCGCCGTGGATAAGGTCCTCAGGAAGGACGCCAGGATACGCTCCGCCGTTTCCAGCATGCTCTTCATCAGGGAACACCAGTGGCACATGACCACGGAAGGCTCAAGGATCGAGCAGGTGCTGCTTTCAAGCGGCGCCGGCTACCTCGCCCACGCCGTGGATAAGGGTGAGTCCCAGGCCCGCTCTTACCCGTCCACGCACGGCGGCCAGACGCTCTCCATGGGCTACGAGCTCATCGAAAGCCTGCACCTGCTCGAGAACGCCGAGCGCGTGCGCGGCGAGGCGCTGGCCCTGCTGACCGCCCCCGCCTGCCCGGGCGGCAGCAAAGACCTTATAACCTACGGCAACCAGCTGGCCCTGCAGATCCACGAATCGGTCGGCCACGCCTCCGAGCTCGACCGCGTGCTCGGCTACGAAGAATCCTACGCGGGCTCCAGCTTCGCCACCACCGAGAAGCTCGGAAAGTTCCGCTACGGCTCCCCGATAGTAAATCTTGTGGCCGACGCCACCCTGCCCGGAGGTTTAGCCACCGCCGGCTACGACGACGACGGCGTCAAGGCCCAGCGCTGGCATATAGTCAAGGACGGCATACTGAGCGGCTACATGACCAACAGGGAATTCTGCGGCAGGATAGGCAAGAACCGCTCCTGGGGCTCCTGCCGGGCCGACGGCTACAGCAATATACCTATAACCAGGATCTGCAACCTCAGCCTCATGCCGGGCGACGTTAAATACGAGGATATCGTTAAAGACACTAAAGACGGCGTGATCATGGAGAACAATAAGTCCTGGAGCATAGACCAGAAGCGCCTGAACTTCCAGTTCGGCTGCGAGATCGGCTGGCTGGTGAAGAACGGCAAAAGAACGACGATGGTGAAGAATCCCACCTATCAGGGCATCACGCCTGAGTTCTGGAATTCCTGCGACGCCATCGCGGACGATACCTCCTGGCGCCTGTGGGGCGTGGCCAATTGCGGCAAGGGCCAGCCCGGCCAGACGGCCATGATGTGCCACGGCAACAGCCCCGCCCGCTTCCGTAAAGTTAAAGTGGGAGTAAAAGCGTAAAAACAGTGGCGTAACTGGAAAATTATTAGCCGGAAAGTTTCAATCGATCCGTCTCACCGGCGACCTGCCCCACCGTGAAACTGGGGGGGAAGCCGGTGTCCAGTCTCCGTAGATGCCTGGATTCCGGCTTCCGCCGGAAAGACGGAACTAAAAGATAGTGTTTAACGCGCCGTTTTTTCCATTTCACCCGAAGTTTTCAGATTAGTGGATTGAGGATATCAGTGCGGTGTATAACCCCTTGACACCAGTCGCTTCTGTGTCCGATTTTGCCGCGCCGGATTTCAGTCACCTATCTATTCATGTTACTATTATTTATTATTCTCCTAATAATCATATCTATTGACTTTTCGAGCCAAAAAAAATACTATTATTAAGAGTTCTAATACGTTTGCAGGTATTTAATATTTATTTAACGCCACCTCGTAACAAGTAGTTCATTTAAAATGCCGAAAATAGTTATTAACCTAAAAAATGCTTATATTTTAAGCGCTTTTATGGTTTTGGGATAACTTACTAACACTTGTGGATAGGTTGTGGATAACACTAAAGATATAAAAGAAATCTGGCAGGATCTGTTAAAAAAACTTGAAGGCGAAATAGGCCTTGAAGCCGTGGACCTTTGGCTCAGGCCCATTAAACCGCTGGTCATCGAAGGCAACACTTTTAAGCTGGAAGTCCCCGATCCCATAATCTATAAAACCGTAAAAGAAAGATATGAAGAGAAGATGATACAGAGCGCCTTCGCTCTCACCGGCACGAATTTCACTATAAATTATTCTCTCTCCCTCGCGTCCAGCGCCCCGAACCCCGCGCCCAAGATCGAGATAGTACGGGAAGAGCCGCAAAACCGCACTCCCGGAATGGGTCAGACCCCCGCTTTCGCCTTTAATCCCAACTATACTTTCGAAACCTTTATCGAGGGAGCCTCCAACAGGTTCGCCTACGCTTCCGCCGTGGGAGTCTCGCAGAACCCCGGCAAGTCCAACCCTTTCTTCATCTACAGCGCACCGGGCCTCGGCAAAACGCATCTGCTGCACGGCATAGCCAACGAGATGCTGAAGACCAACCCGTCGGCCCGCATCATCTATACCGCCAGCGAAAATTTCGTTAACGAATACATCGAGATGCTGCAGAACAAGACCCCGGAAGCTTTCCGCAAGAAGTACCGCAGGCTGGACTGCCTCCTCCTGGACGACATACAGTTCCTTATAGGAAAGGACCGCAGCGAAGAGGAATTTTTTTACACCTTCAATTCCCTTTTCGAGTCCAAGAAACAGATCGTGGTGACTTCCGACCGGCCGCCCAAAGAGCTGGCTCTCAGCCAGCGCCTGGTCTCGCGCTTCCTTTCGGGCCTGGCCGTCGACATAAAGATGCCGGACCTCGAAACGCGCATAGCGATCCTGCGGCAGAAAAAAGAGCTGCATAAATTCGTCATACCCGACGAAGTTATAACTTTTATAGCGGAGCACGTTAAAAAGAACATCAGGGAGCTGGAAGGCTGCCTTATAACGGTCGGGAATTTCTGCTCCAATCCGAGCGAGCAGCCGACTATAGATGTGATACGGGAAAAGATAAAGGACCATATCTCGCCCGGCGACCAGGAAGACAGCAGAATTACCGCGGACCTGATCAAGACCGTGGTGGCCGACAAGTACAGCATGGATATGAAGGATTTTAAATCCCCGCGCAAGACCGAGGCCATAGCCTTCCCGCGCCAGATAGCCATGTTCCTGGCCTGCGACCTTACCGAGATGTCCCTGCCTGAAATAGGCGACGCTTTCGACAGAGATCACACCACCGTGATGTTCGCGCGCGATAAAATAAAGCAGCTGGTGCATACCGACCCCTATTTTAACGAGGTTATTAACCAGTTGATAGCTAAGGTAAAAGCTGTTAGTAACTCCTCAAAACCCTGAGTTTTTATTTTTTTTGTGGAGAATATCAGTATCTTTTGATCGATTGTTAGCGTTTTTTCCTCAATGGAACTAACATTACTAACACGATACACAGCCTCTCTTATAGACGGAGAATATGATGAAGATAAATAGTACTAGAGAAAATCTCATAAAGGGTCTTCAAACTCTCCAGGCCGGAGTTTCGGCTAAAACGGGGACTATACCAATACTTCAGAATTTTTTGATGGAAACGGAGGATAAGGGCCTTAAAGTGGTATTTACGGACCTGGAGATGGCGATCAAACATCATATAAACGTTGATGTTAAGAACGCCGGCAGTATTACCATCCCCATGAAAAAATTCATGGAGATAATACAGAACCTCGAAGAAAAGTCGGATATAAACCTTTCGGTGGATGATTCCAACAGAGTGGCGATAAACAGCGGAAGGTCCAAATTCAAGCTCAGCGGCGCGCCGAAGAACGATTACCCCGTCATTCCGGACCTGGACGAGACCAATTCTTTTAAGATACCGGCCGGAATACTGTCCTCCATGATAAGCGGCACTATCTTCTCGGCCTCCACCGAAGACGACCGGCATTTTCTTAACGGCCTGCTGTGGAAATACGAAAAGGACAGGTTCTCGGTAGTGGCTACCGACGGCCGGCGGCTGGCGCTCGCCTCCACCGACAAGGTCGCGGCTAAAAAAGATTTCAAGGTCATAGTTCCCTCCAAGATACTGAACGAACTCGTCAAGTTCATTAAATCGTCCGCTATCGAGGATAAGGAAGAGGTCGTTGTCGGGCTCTCGACGAACCAGATAGGATTCAAGATAGCCAAGACGGTTTTTATCTCGCGCCTTATCGAGGGAAATTTTCCCGCGTACGAACAGATCATCCCTAAGACCAAAGAGACTTCCATCGAGGTAGACGTCGAGAAATTGACCGCGGTTACCAAAAGGGCCGCCATCTGTCTGAACGAGCGGGGCGGGGCCGTTAAATACTCCTTTAAAAAAGGGCTGATGGTCATTACCTCCTCGTCGCAGAACATGGATTTCGAGGATGAAATAGAAGTTGCCTATTCCGGCAAGGATTTTTTGGTCAGTTTTAATCCTAAATTCGTGCTGGATATACTCAAGAACGTCGGGGACGGAAAAGTCATATTGGATTTTAACAGCCCGTCCACGCCGGTAGTGGCCCGCATCCCCGGCAATGACGATTTTACTTACATCGTAATGCCGCTGAGAACGCAGTAAAAGAAAGGTTAATAGGCTATAGGCTGTTAGACTATAGGTAAGGATTATACCGGCCTACTATCCTACAGCCTAATAGCCTACAGCCTAACACCCTATCTTATGTTCCTGACCAAAAGATCCTCCAACTGGACCAATATAGGATACGTCAAGTCGTCATGGAAGTCCCTTGGCGGGATAGTTCCCGAAAGGCTCGTTATCCTGGACGCGGTATGGAAAAAAGAAATAGGAAGGCTGGGGGACCACTGCGAGCTTATAGGGGTAAATAAGGACTATCTTGTGGTCAGGACAAATTCATCGGTGGCTTATAACGAGCTGGTAATGCGCTCTAAACAAATTTTGAGAAGTCTTAATAAATATTTTTCCAAGCCTTGGATCAAAGGAATAAAGAATGAATAAGATAACCAACGCTAAGACCGAAACCTACGACGCGTCGCAAATACAGGTTATGGAAGGCCTTGAAGCGGTGCGCAAACGCCCGGCCATGTACATCGGCTCCACCGGTATCCAGGGGCTCCACCACCTGGTCTATGAGGTCGTGGATAACTCTATAGACGAAATTCTCGCCGGCGGCTGCAATAAAATAGACGTCATCCTTAAAGACGACAATCTCTGTTCAGTCACCGACAACGGCCGCGGTATCCCCGTGGACCCGATGAAGGAAGTGAAGGACCCTAAGCTCAAGGGGAAGTCGGCCCTGGAAGTAGTGCTGACCGTGCTGCACGCCGGCGGAAAATTCGACGGCGGCGGCTATAAGGTATCAGGAGGTCTGCACGGCGTGGGAGTCTCGGTCGTGAACGCCCTGTCCGAGTGGATGGAAGTGCTGGTCCATCGCGACGGAAAGATCTGGAGACAGGAGTACAAACGCGGCAAGCCGCAGGCCGACGTTAAATCCATCGGGGATACGGACCACCATGGGACCGTGGTAAACTTTAAAGCCGACACTGAAATATTCGGGGAAGGAACTCTTTCATTCGACACCATTTCCAACCGCCTGCGCGAGCTGGCTTTTCTTAACCCCGGTTGCCGCATCACCATCATCGACGAGCGCGAAGAGGGCAAAAAACACGTCTTCTTCTTCGAGGGCGGCATAAAACAGTTCGTGAAGTTCCTCAACACCAACAAGCAGGTCATAAACGACGATCCTATCTTCGTCTCTAAGACGGAAGGCGACACCATGCTGGACCTGGCCATCCAGTATAATACGGACTATTCCGAGACGCTCTTCTCCTTCGTCAACAATATCAAGACGATAGAGGGCGGCACCCATGTGTCCGGTTTCCGCTCGTCCCTGACCCGCGTGATAAACGATTATATAAAGAAGTACGAGCTGGCGAAAGATAAGGAATACAACGTCACCGGCGACGATGTGCGCGAAGGACTCACCGTGGTGGTGTCCGTGAAGATCCCCCACCCCCAGTTCGAAGGCCAGACCAAGACCAAGCTGGGCAACGGCGAGGTGGAAGGCATAGTTAAGACCCTCGCCGGCGAAGCGCTCGGCGTGTTCTTCGAGGAGCACCCGTCGATAGCCAAGGCGATCTGCCAGAAGGGCCTGGGCGCCGCCGAGGCCCGCGAGGCCGCCAGGAAAGCCAAGGACCTGGCGCGCCGTAAAGGCTCTCTCACCGATTCCGGGCTGCCGGGCAAGCTCGCCGACTGCCAGGAGAAAGACCCGAAGAAATCCGAGATCTTCATAGTGGAAGGAGACTCGGCCGGCGGTTCGGCCAAGCAGGGCCGCGACCGCGTTTTCCAGGCCATCCTGCCGCTGCGCGGCAAGATCCTCAACGTGGAGAAGTCCCAGCTGGTGAAGATCATCTCCAGCGAGCAGATCCGCAATATCATTTCCGCCGTGGGCACCGGCATAGGCGAGGGGGAGGACGGCTTCAATATAGAGAAGCTGCGCTACCACAAGATCGTCATTATGGCCGACGCCGACGTGGACGGCCAGCATATCCGCACCCTGCTGCTCACCTTCTTCTACAGGCAGATGCGCCCGCTGATAGACGGAGGTCATATCTACATCGCCCAGCCGCCGCTTTACAAGGTGAAGAAGGGCAAGTTCGAATCGTACTTCGATAACGAGGAAAAGCTGCAGAAGTGGCAGTTAAAAGAAGCCCTTTCCGGCATCTCCATAAAGGCCAAAGGCAAAAAGCTCGACGAAAAAGAGATAAGCGAACTGATGGAACTGACGATAGCGACGGACAACACCAGCCGCAAACTCGAGTCGAAGAACCTGACGCTGAAGGATTATCTCAAATTCCAGACCGAGGGCCAGATTCCGCTGTACCGCATCGAGACCGGCCCCGAGACGTACCGCTATTTCTTCACCGAAGACGAGTGGGAAACTTATGAGACCGAGTACGTGCAGAAGAAGAAGGACGCGCTGGCAAGGGAAGGCAAGCCCGAGGCGGAGATAGACGAGGACGACCTCGGGCCGGATTTCCAGATCCTGGGAGAGTTTACGCGGCTCAACAATATTTCCGCCAAACTGAAAAACCACGGCTACAGTCTGGCCGACTTCCACGTGGAAGAAGAAAAAGCCCCTAACGTGTTCGATCTGATCACGGATAAAAACATAACGTCCTCCAGGGACCTCAGGACCCTGATGGACAACGTTATGAAGGCCGGCGCCGCCGGCGCGCACATCCAGCGCTATAAAGGTCTGGGCGAAATGAACCCAGGGCAGCTGTGGGAGACCACTATGGACCCGATGAAGCGCAAGCTCCTTAAGGTCACTCACGAGGACCAGGGCGGGGCCGAGAAGATGTTCACCACCCTGATGGGCGATAAAGTCGAGCCGCGCCGCTTGTTCATAGAACAGAACGCCCTGGCCGCCAGGAATTTAGATATATAGCAGTTATAGGCAAAGGTAAAGGTATAGTTCCGAACTTTACCTCAACCTCTACCTGGAAATTAACGGAGCATTGATAAAATGGCAGAACACAAAGATCTTACACCAAAACAGCCGGAAATGTTCACCAATATCGTAGACCGCGATATCAGCGAGGAGATGAAATCCTCCTATATCGACTATTCCATGAGCGTGATCGTGGGCCGGGCCCTGCCCGACGTGCGCGACGGCCTGAAGCCGGTGCACCGTCGGGTGCTGTATACCATGGACGACATGGGCCTGCAGCACAATAAACCCTTCAAGAAATCCGCCCGCATCGTCGGCGACGTGATGGGAAAATACCATCCGCACGGCGACGCCTCCATCTACGACACCCTCGTGCGCATGGCGCAGCCTTTCAGCCTTCGCTACATGCTGGTGGACGGACAGGGGAACTTCGGCTCCGTTGACGGCGACCCTGCGGCCGCCATGCGCTACACCGAGGCCCGCCTCTCCGGCATAGCCGGCGAGCTGCTGGCGGACATAGAAAAAGAGACCGTAAAATTCGTTCCCAACTACGACGGGTCCATGACCGAGCCGTCGGTGCTGCCGGCCAAGCTCCCCAATCTCCTCGTTAACGGCTCCTCGGGCATCGCCGTGGGCATGGCCACCAATATCCCCACCCATAACCTGTCCGAGGTCTGCGACGCCACTATCTGCGTGATAGAGAACCCGGACGTGGAAGTGAAAGATCTGATGAAGATCATCAAGGGTCCCGACTTCCCGACCGGCGGCATCATCCGCGGCCGCAAGGGCATCAAGGATTATTTCGAGACCGGCCGCGGCTCCATCACCACCCAGGCCCGCGCCGAGATAGAAGAGATGAAGGGCAACCGCGAATGCATCGCGATAACCGAGATCCCCTATCAGGTGAACAAGGCCACCCTCATAGAGACCATCGCGGACCTCGTAAAGGAAAAAAAGATCCCCGACATCTCGGACATCCGCGACGAGTCCGACCGCCGCGGCATGCGCATTGTGATAGAGATAAAGCGCGACGGCAACGCCCAGGTGGTGCTGAACCAGCTGTACAAGCACACGCAGATGGAAGCCTCCTTCGGCGTGATCATGCTGGCCATCGTGGACGGCAGGCCCCGCGTGCTGCCTATTAAAGAAGTGATGCTGCAGTACGTGCGCCATCGCCGCCTGATGGTGGTGAACCGGACCAAATACGACCTGAAGAAGGCCCTGGCCCGCGCCCACATCCTGGAAGGCTACCTGATAGCCCTGCAGAACATCGACGCCGTGGTCGAGATCATAAAGAAATCCAAGGACGCGCTTGAAGCCAAGATGAAGTTGATGGCCAAATTCGCGCTCTCCGACATCCAGGCCCAGGCTATCCTCGATATGCGCCTGCACCAGCTCACCCGCCTCGAAGTGGGAGCCATCGAGGAAGAGCACAAAGCCCTGATGAAACTCGTCGCCGAGCTGCGCGCCATCCTGGCCGACCCCAAGCGCGTCCTCAGGATCATCGTTGACGAACTCAAGGAGATGAAGGCGAAGTACGGCGACAAGCGCCAGACCGAGATCACCGGCGAGGCCGCCGAGCTCGACATCGAAGATCTCATCCCCGAAGAGGACGTCATCATCACCATGTCCCACGGCGGCTACATCAAGCGTATCCCGGCCGACACTTATAAAGTGCAGGGTCGCGGCGGCAAAGGCATCATCGGCTCCGACGTCAAGGAAGAGGACTTTATCGAAAAGCTCTTCGTGACCTCCAGCCACGCCACGATCCTGTTGTTCACCACCCGCGGCAAGGTCTACGCGCTGAAAGGCTACGAGATCCCCGAGGGCAACCGCACCTCGCGCGGCAAGGCTATCGTGAACCTTCTGCAGGTCAAGGACGAGACGGTCACCTCGGTGCTCGCCATCGAGTCCTTCGCCGAGGCCAAAGGCAAGGAAGCCTTCATCGTGATGTGCACCCGTAAGGGCAACATCAAGAAGACCCCGATAGGCGACTTCGCCAATATCAGGCGCTCCGGCATCAACGCCATAGGCCTGGAGGACGGCGACATTCTAACGAGCGTGGCGCACACCGACGGCAAATACGAGATCATGATAGGCACCAAGTGCGGCATGTCCATACGGTTCAACGAATCGGACGTGCGCTCCATGGGCAGGAACGCCATGGGCGTGCGCGGCATCCGCCTGGACAAGGACGACCAGGTCATAGCCATGGAAGTGGCCGAGCCCAAGAGCAAGAAGACGCTCCTTACCGTCTGCGAGAACGGCTACGGCAAGCGCACGGACCTCGACGAATACCGCAACCAGCACCGCGGAGGCTCGGGCGTCATCACGATCAAAGCCACGGACCGCAACGGCGCCGTGATCGCGATCCATCTGGTGGAGAACAAAGACCATCTGATGGTCATGACCGAAAAGGGCAAGATCATCCGGATGCCCTGCAAGGACATCCGCGCCATCTCGCGCAATACGCAGGGCGTCAGGCTCGTGCGGCTCGAGGAAGGCGACAAGATCGGCTCCGTGGAGCCCATCGTGGACGACGGAGAGACCGCGCTCGAAGAGAAAAAATAAAGCGTGACGGCCGGGCGCGCCGGTAGAACGGCGCGCCCGGCTTTTTATTCCGTCATTCCGGCGAATGCCGGAATCCAGGCTAGTGAAAAATATTTTTTTGTAACAAAGTTCGGAATAAACACTAAGTACACGAAGTTCGGAACAGATAAGTGCACAAAGCTGGGTTTTATTATAAACTTCGTGAACTTTCTGTTAATCAACTTAGTGACTTTGTGGCTTTGTGTGAGAAATATCCGAGAAGAAAGAGAAAAGTGTCATCACACGAAGCCACGAAGGCACGAAGAAGAAAAGCGGGAAAAAATTAATATGGATATACAGTATGGACAGGAACTGATTTTTTAATTTTTATTCTGTATATCCTGTCAATCCATGTGAATACGTTCGGGCGGCGTAAATTAAATAGGTTTATAAGTAAAGTAACGATATGGACGCAATGAAGCTTTTTTCGGCGGTGTTCACGCTCACGCTGGTCATGGACCCGCTCGGCAATATTCCGCTTTTTATGTCCGCGCTAAAGGACGTGCCGGAAGAGCGCAGAAAGCACATAGTGACCAGGGAGCTTTTCATAGCCCTCGGCATCATGGTGTTCTTCCTGGCCTTCGGCAAATATTTCCTAAGCCTGCTCTCTCTGGACGTGACGGCCATGTCGGTAGCCGGGGGGATAGTGCTGTTCCTTATCGCCATACAGATGATCTTTCCCGCCCATCATTCCACTTTCGGCGAGAATCCGGAGGGGGAGCCCTTTATAGTGCCGCTGGCCATCCCCTTGGTGGCCGGGCCCTCCACGCTCACGACCATCATGATCTTCTCGATGAAGGAGCCCGGCGCGTGGCCGACCTGGCTGGCCATGATAGCCGTCGCCTGGCTGATAAACGTCGGCATCCTAAGCATGTCCTCTAAACTTTCAAAACTGCTGGGCGCCCGCGGACTGCTGGCCATGGAAAAGCTAATGGGCATGATCCTTATAACGATCTCCGTCCAGATGATAATGGTGGGAGTAAAAAAATTCATAGTTGGCTGAGACGTAAAGCACAAAAATACAGCAAAGAATAAAACGGAAAAATCACGGGGTGGAGCGAAGCGACACAATTCAACTGTATCTAACAGGACACGGAGAAAGGCATTTTAAAACGCAGGTTAACCTGAAACTTAGGTTCGTCACACCGGCGAAAGCCGGTGTCCAGGTTTCAACGAAGTCTGGATTCCGGCTTCCCTCCTCCGCTGCTGCTGCGAAGGGCAAGTCGCCGGAAAGACGGAGTGAAAAAATATTGGAGGATATAATGGCTGAACATAAACCGGACAAGATAATCTACTCGATGGTCGGCGTAAGCAAGTTTTACGACAAGAAAGCCGTCCTTAAAGACATCTACCTCTCTTATTTCTACGGCGCGAAGATCGGCGTGCTGGGCCTCAACGGCTCCGGCAAAAGCTCTCTCCTGCGCATTCTGGCCGGCAAAGACCAGGACTTCAAGGGCGAGACCGTTCTTTCCCCCGGCCATACAGTGGGCATGCTCGAGCAGGAGCCGAAGCTTGACGAGAACAAGACCGTCCGCCAGGTAGTGGAAGAAGGAGTCCCGGAAACCATAGCGGCGCTGAAAGAATACAACGAGATAAACGAAAAAATGTCAGTGCCCATGGGCGACGCCGAGATGAACGCCCTCATAGAAAGACAGTCCAAGGTCCAGGAAAAGATAGACGCGCTGGACGCCTGGGATATAGATTCCCGTCTTGAGATGGCCATGGACGCGCTCGGCTGTCCGGACCCTGACACACTGATCAGCGTCATTTCCGGCGGAGAAAAAAGGCGCGTCGCTCTGTGCCGGCTGCTCCTGCAGAAACCCGATATTCTCCTCTTGGACGAACCCACGAATCACCTGGACGCGGAATCCGTGGCCTGGCTGGAGCATCATTTAAAAGAATACAAAGGCACCATCATCGCCGTGACCCACGACCGCTATTTCCTGGACAACGTGGCCGGCTGGATCCTGGAGCTGGACCGCGGGCACGGCATCCCCTGGAAAGGCAACTACTCGTCCTGGCTCGAACAGAAGCAGGAGCGGCTGCGCCTGGAAGAGAAGGCGGAGAGCGAACGTCAAAGAACCCTCTCGCGCGAGCTGGAATGGATAAGGATGTCCCCCAAAGGTCGCAGGGTCAAATCCCAGGCCCGCATAAACGCCTACGAGAACCTGCTGGGGCAGAACAACGAAAAGCTGGCCAAGGACCTCGAGATCTATATTCCCGCCGGACCGAGGCTCGGCTCGGTAGTCATAGAAGCCGATAATATTTCCAAAGCATACGGCGATAAGATCCTGATCGAGAATCTCAGCTTTAAGCTGCCGCCGGGAGGCATAGTGGGCGTTATCGGCCCGAACGGCGCGGGCAAGACCACGCTGTTCAAGATGATAACCGGTTCCGAGAAGCCCGATTCCGGCACGTTCAAGGTCGGCGAGACGGTCACGATGTCATATGTCGACCAGTCACGGTCCTCGCTGGACCCGGCGAAGAACGTCTGGGAAGCCATCTCCGGCGGACTGGATATCGTGAAGCTCGGCAAGCAGGAAATGAATTCGAGGGCCTACGTTGCGCGGTTCAATTTCATGGGGCCCGACCAGCAAAAGAAGGTCGGCGACCTGTCCGGAGGCGAGCGCAACAGGGTGCACTTGGCCGTGATGCTGAAAGAGGGTTCCAACCTCATTCTGCTGGACGAGCCGACCAACGATCTGGACGTCAACACGATGCGCGCGCTGGAAGAGGCGCTGGAGAATTTCGGGGGCTGCGCGGTGGTGATAAGCCACGACCGCTGGTTCCTGGACAGGATAGCGACGCACATCATGGCTTTCGAGGGGGACAGCAAGGTGGTGTGGTTCGAGGGGAACTTCTCGGAATACGAGGAGAACAGAAGGGCGCGGCTTGGTGTGGAAGCGGAGACCCCCCACCGGATAAAGTATCGGAAGCTTACTCGGCAATAAGAAGCCGAGTAGGAAACGCCGGCGAATGTACTCTCGGTTTTAGATCCGCGAGAAGCCCAGTCGGGGCTTGGCGGGAACATGGGCGTCGTCGGGCACGCTATCGGCAACACCGTTGCCGCGCTCCCGCTCGACCTTCGCGCTTACGCAAGCTCAGGTCTGCGCGAAGGCCCGCCGAACCCATGCCCCCGCCAATCCCCTCCGTAAAACTTACGCGATGTGTGCTCCTGAAGATTTATTACCCGGCGCTCCCCTGATAAAATATAACATCTTTACCCCGCCCATTTAAGATACGGCGTATTTCCCCACCCTGTTTATAAACTTGATAAACCGTTGCGTTGCGTGGCGGTTTTTCCTCGTCATTCCGGCGGAGGCCGGAATCCAGATTCATAAAATAAAATCGCCGGTTTCCCGGCGAGTTGCATCGATCCTATAAGATCAGAGTTTGTGTTTTTATTTTGCCAGTTTGCGGTTCTGGCGCAGAAGGTGTTTTATGGTCTGATAAACCATCTGCTGCTCCCGGGCGGAACAGCCTTTGAGCAGGCTCATTATCCTTTTTGCCATGGAATACTGTTTCGGATCGTCCGGCTTCGGCGCGTAATCCAGGAAATCGGATGTTTTAATGTGAAAAATTGCGCCCAGCCGCTCCAGGGTCTTAAAACTCGCCGCGCGGAGGCCGCGCTCTATCTGCCCGACAAAAGAAGGGTGGATCTCAGCTTTTTCGGCAAGCTCTTCCTGGGTCAAGCCCAGTTTAAGCCTTTCCTGTTTTATTCTCTTTCCCACCGTGGTGCGGAAGCGCGTATCTGACATGTAAAAATTGTATAACCTCTGCTGTCGCTAATCCACACACAAAAAAGCAATAAAAAAGATGTATACTTTAAGCATTATTAGCCTGCCGGCAAGCGGGCTTGTTTTATTGAACATATATATCTTAAGCATGGCAAAGACAGAGCTTGAAAAAGATTCTCCGGAGATCGCTCAGGAGAAACTTAAACACTTTAAAGAGCTGTTCCCCGAGGCCCTGAGCGAAGGACGGGTGGACGTCGATGCCTTACGCCGTTCTTTGGGCGAGAATGTTGCCTCGAACGATGAGAGATATAGCCTGAACTGGGCCGGCAAGACGGATGCGTTCAGAGCGCTCCAGACACCAACCACTGCTACGCTTGCGCCCTGCCCCGAAGAAAGCGTGGATTTCGACAAAACCGGCAATATCTTCATTGAAGGTGAAAACCTGGAAGTCTTGAAGGTCCTGCAAAAAGCCTACTACGGCAAGATCAAGATGATCTATATAGACCCGCCGTACAATACCGGCAGCGACAGCTTTATATATCCGGACCGCTTCCAGGAGAGCAAGGAAGACTACCTAAAGCGCATCGAGGAAAAAGACGAGGACGGCTACCTGCTGAAAGAAGGTTTGTTTCGCAAGAATTCCAAAGAGAACGGCCACTATCACAGCAATTGGCTTTCAATGATGTATCCGCGCCTGTTCCTGGCCCGCAATCTGCTTAGGGACGACGGAGCCATCTGTGTTTCAATCGGGGATGAGGAAGTAAGTAATTTGCGGTACTTAATGAATGAAATTTTCGGAGAGGAAAATCATAGAAATTCTATCTCATTAAGAAGATTTGATAAAAATTTAAGTCGCCAGTTTATGGAACGTGGCTTGGGTTCCTTAGCTGTGGGGTTCGAATATGTTTTAATTTATTCAAAAAATTCAGGTTATTTCATGAACCCAGTATTTAGGGAAGCTAGCCAAGAACGTCAGGTTAGTGGATATTGGAAAGGGTTTTGGAATTCTCCTGAAAGACCCACAATGAGATATGGGTTGCTTGGTATAACTCCAGTAGCAGGGCAATGGAAGTGGAAGGAAGAAACAGGACGCGAGGCAGTGGCAAACTACAAAGAATACCTTGAGCAGTTTTCCAAACAAATGTCTCTTGAAGAATACTGGGAAAAAACAGGCAAAGTCAAAAAATTTATCCGGCGCCAACGAGAAGGCGAAGGGCAAAACAAAGGTGTAGAGCATTGGATACCACCCTCAACAGGAATATTGCGTACTAGTAATTGGGTGGACATTATTGCGTCCGAATCTTTGAATTATCTTAAAATACCATTTGATAATCCCAAGAATCCTGAAGTTATAAAAAATTTGGTGACGATGAGTTGTGATGAAGAAGATCTTGTTCTAGATTTTTTTGCTGGTTCTGGAAGTACAGCACAAGTTGTTTTTGAGATAAATAGAGATACAGGATCTACTCATAAATTCATTGCTGTTCAATTGCCAGAAAAAACAGGGAAAGAATCCGAAGCATTCCTAGCAGGGTTTAAAACAATTTCGGATTTGAGTAAAGAACGTATCCGCCGAACTATAAAGAAACTAAAGGCTGAAAAAGTAAATAGCAGACTAGATTTAGGCTTTAAAGTTTTTAAATTAAAAAACTCGAATTTTAAGATCTGGCGCGGAGATGTGGTAGACACGGTCGAAGACCTGGTAAAACAGATGGATTTGCTAAATGATCCGGTAAAGCCGGAGGCCCTGGAACAGAATCTGCTTTGGGAAATGATGCTGAAATCAGGCTATGACCTTAACACTCCTATTGAGGAAAAGAAAATTGGTGAAAATAGTTTTTACCTAATAGCCGGGGGGGAGATGGCCGTTGTTCTTGGGAAAACGGACGAGAAGTGTCTGCGGGAAATCGTGAAACTTAAACCGCAAAACGTCGTTTGCCTGGACAGCATCTTTGAAGGTAATGACCAGTTAAAAACCAATATTGCTCTGCAGATGAAGGACGCGGATATCGCTTTTAAAACAGTCTAGATGAAACTCCATTTTGACGCCAACCAGGATTTCCAGCTCCAGGCCGTGCAGGCTGCTTGCGGACTTTTTGAGGGCCAGCCGCTGAACAGGGGCGACTTTGAGTTCTCTCTGGCCGCGCAAAACGGCCTCGGCCTTAAATTTTTCGGTGTCCGAAATGAACTGATGCTTTCAGATGAGCAGCTCTTGAAAAACCTGCGCGAGGTTCAGAAGCTCAACAACTTGTCTTTATCGGAGGATCTGGACGGCCCGAATTTCTCCGTTGAAATGGAAACCGGCACGGGCAAGACCTATGTCTACCTGCGCACTATCTACGAGCTGAACAAACAGTACGGCTTTAAAAAATTTGTTATCGTAGTGCCGAGCATCGCCATAAAGGAAGGCGTCCTTAAGAACCTGGAGATAACCAAGGAGCATTTTCAGACCATTTATAGTAAAGTCCCCGCCCCGCACCAGGTTTATTCCGCAGAGAACGTTTCCGCTCTCAGAAACTTCGCGAACAACAACACTATCCAGATCCTTGTGATAAACATCGATTCCTTCGCCAAGGATGAAAATGTTATCAATAAACCCAATGACAGGCTGAGCGGAAAGCGACCCATAGAATTTATACAGGCGGCCCGCCCGGTGGTTATCGTGGACGAGCCGCAGAATATGGAGACGGAGATTAGAAAAAAAGCTGTAGCCAACCTCTGCCCTGCGTTTACGCTACGCTATTCCGCGACCCATAAGAACCTCTATAACCTTATCTACAAACTGGACCCCGTGCAGGCCTATGACCTGGGGCTGGTGAAGCAGATAGAAGTGGATTCGGTATTCGCCGACAATGACCGCAACCGTGCTTTTATCCAGATCGAAGAGTTCCGAAGCAAGGCAAAAAGCATTTCCGTTAAAATAAAAATAGACGTTAACACCAGTAAAGCAGTGGAGCGCAAAAGCGTTTCCGCGAAGAACGGCGACGACCTGTACGAGCTGTCGAACAAGCGGGAAACTTATAAGGACGGGTATATCGTCAATAATATAGACGCCCGCGACGGCTTTATAGAATTTTCGAACGGCGATATGCTTTATAAAGGCCAAACCCACGGCGGCCTTAACGACCAGATAATGAAGTATCAGATGGAGAAAGCCATCGAGGAACATTTTAAAAAAGAATTAAGATTTAAGGATAAAGGCGTAAAAGTGCTCTCCCTGTTCTTCATAGACCGTGTGGACAATTATCGCCATTACACGGAGCGGGGCGCTCCGCAGAAGGGGAAGTTCGCGCAATGGTTCGAGGAGCTCTACACAAAGTTCGCGCTGAAACCCATGTACGCGGGGCTGGCCGCGCATGGCGCGGAAAAGGTGCATAACGGCTATTTTGCACAGGACAAGAAAGGCGTGATAAAGGATTCCTCGGAAGGGCGGGAAACCAAGGCCGACGATGAGGCTTACCAGCTCATAATGAAAGACAAGGAGCGCCTGCTGGATATGAACGAGCCGTTGAGGTTTATCTTCAGCCATTCGGCTCTGCGCGAGGGCTGGGACAATCCCAATGTCTTCCAGATATGTACGCTGAACGAAACCCGCTCCGAAATGAAAAAACGGCAGGAAATAGGCCGGGGGCTCCGGCTTTGCGTGGACCAGAGCGGTCTGAGGCTGCGCGATAAAAATATAAACCGCCTTACGGTTATCGCCAATGAAAGTTACGAGGACTTCGCAAAGCGGCTTCAGATCGAGATCGAGGACGATTGCGGGGTTAAATTCGAAGGCAGGATAAAGAACAGGAGCAAGAGGGTCAAGGTCCACTATAAAAAAGGTTTCGAGCTGGACCCTAAATTTATCGAGCTTTGGGAGAAGATCAAACAGAAAACCACCTACCGGGTCGAATATAAGACCGCGGAGCTTGTGGAGGCTTCCGCTCGAAAAATAAAGAGCATGTCCGAGGTACAAAGACCCGTCATTAAGGCTGTCCGCGCGGAAATAAAGATGGGCGCAAACGGCGTCGGGGCCGGCATTATCGGCGAAACCGTTGCAGCGGCAGGCGGGGGCCTTCCAAAAACAGAGATTCCGGACGCGGTTGGCTACATACAGAACAAAACCGAGCTTACCCGCGGCACCGTGCTGGAAATTTTGAAAAGGTCGGGCAGGTTGCCGGATCTAATGGTGAATCCGCAGCTTTTCCTGGACCAGGCGGTAAACGAGATCCGCGGCGTCCTGAGCGAATTGATGATAGACGGGATAAAATACGAGAAGATCGCCGGGAAAGAGTATGCGATGATGCTTTTTTCCGACAAAGATATCGAGACTTATGCCGACGATCTCTATAAGATAAACGATCAGAATAAGACCATCGCCGACCATATCGTGATCGACGGCATGTCGAAAATTGAACGTAAATTCGCCGCGGATTGCGAGAACAACGCGAATATAGAATTCTTTATAAAATTACCGGATTGGTTCACTATTAAAACCCCGATAGGGGAGTATAATCCCGACTGGGCTTTGATATATAAGAACGAAAACCGCATATATTTTGTGGCCGAAACCAAATCCACGCTGGACCATGCCGCGCTGCGCCCGCAGGAATCCATGAAGATAAAATGCGGCCAGGCGCATTTTAAAGAATTTCCGGAAGTAAAATTTAAAGACGTAACAGAAGTGGCCGGATTAATATAATAACCGCAAAAAGTCCCTTTTACCAGAACCAATAAATCGCCGGGAAGTCCCTGCTCGCCTATATGGCCGTTTGCACAATGTTCTGAATTGGAAGGATGGCGGCGGGGTATCTTTGGAGGGGTGGCAGCCATGGGTCGGATCGGGCCGAGGAAGAACCGGCGCTCGCCCCACACTTTGGACGCAACGCTTCGAAGCGCCACGATCTTCCAAAGTGAGGGGCAAGTCGCCGGGCCGGCCGCAGGCCCGATGGGCCCATGGCTGACAGGACCCCAAACTTGCTCGCCCCGCACTTTGGGCGCAACGCTTCGAAGTGCCACGATCTTCCAAAGTGCGGGGCAAGCCCGCCGATATTTTTCCACTTTCACCCAAATTAGAAGGTGTAGACGAAACCGGCGGTGAGGGCCAGGGCGCTGAAATGGGCGCCGCTGGCGGAGAAGGAACGGTAGCCTTCGGCGAGGGTGTTGAAACGCCAGTTGGAATTGTCGAATTGCCACTCGTAGCCGAGGCCCAGGTTCCAGGCAGGGTGCCAGCCGATGAGGGGGGACTTGAAATCGGATCTTTTGGAGGGGCCGGAGAAAATGTGCTCGGAGACGCCGCAGCGCAGCAGTACGTAGCGGGTATGCGGCGTGCCGAGCGGGATCAGAGCCAGCTCCAGGCCGACGGGAGCCTCGAGGTGCGAGAGGTGCGCGCGGGTGCCGTCCAGTTTGTCCTGGCCAATGCGGTTGTACTGCAGGCCGGCGTAATAGCGGACCCAGGAGAACAGATGTCCGCCGACGAGAAGTTTCGGCCCCAGCGTGGTGGTCTCGGTTTTCGTGCGTCCGCCGCCGTTGTCCAGTATCATGGTGTCCGCTGCTAGGGCGAGCGAGGCATATCTCGCCTTGTGCGTGGTGAGTCGTTCGTTCTCCGATGGCACGGCTTTAACCTGGCCGGCGGCCGGCAGCGGCTGGTTGGATTTAATATAGCCCAGGAACTCCTGCTTTTCTTTTTCGCTCCAGGAGGCCTGGTTCTTTAGGTCAGGCAGGGAGGCTCCCCTCGCGGCGGCGCCGGAGCAGAGCAGCAGCAGAAAGGCCAGGGAAATTCTTTTCATTTCGATTTATATATAATACACTAAACGCGGGCGGATGCACAAAAATGAACGCGAAAATAAATATTATTGCGGCGCTGCTAGGCACGGTCCTTCTTTCACCGGGAACGGCTTGCGCCGTCTCAATAGCAGACGCCCGCGAGTCGGTGGTCCGCGAGACCATGACCTACCTTAACACGCCTTATCTTTGGGGCGGCATGCATCCGACTACCGGCATGGACTGCTCAGCCTTCGCCAAACTTGTCTATTCCAGGGCGGGGCTGAACCTGCCGCGCGTGGCCGCGGAACAGTTCGCCCGGACGCTCTATCTTTCTCCCGCGGCCGCGCTGCCTGGAGATCTGATATTTTTCTCCATGAAGGATCCCGGCACAGACAAGGTCGACCATGTCGGAATATACGTGGGCAAAGGATTTTTCGTGCACGCCTCGGTCTCCAACGGCGTGCACATAGACTCCGTTTACAACTCCTATTATTACAAGCGCATGATAAGCCTGCGCAAATACCGCGGTTTTTAAGTCCGACAATTCAGGGCGGACCGTGGGAAAATCCCCGGATTTTTTTTATTAGCGGAAAATAGAGCAGGCGGGTTTGATGGAATGCGAATATGGAAAAAAGAAAAATAGGCAGGAACGAGCCTTGTTATTGCGGGAGCGGGAAGAAGTATAAGCATTGCCATTACGAGGAGGACATGAAAAAACGGGAGGATATTGATATCTCCCCGGAAAAAGACGTGCTCTCACCCACGCATAAGCGCCTTCTGGGCATTCAGGATAATAATATCCCCAAGCCTTAAGACGCCCGGAGATACGCAGCTCAATCGACTCCAGTTCGCTTAAATTCATTAAAGCCGGCGTCCGTTGTTAAGGAGGATTATGCTTAAAAAAGTAAAGCGTGCTTTGTTTCTGTCCGTTTTCACGCTGGTCGCGGCCCGTGTTCAACCGCTCCTCGCCGCAGAGGCGGGGGTACCGCTTAAAAGCGGATATAGAGGCATCAGCCTGTCGTTCGACAGCGACCGTGTGTACTATATTTCGCCGGGCGATATGGTGGACGTTATAGCGGTTTACGGATTGGGAGCGGATCCTTCCGCGGCAGGAAACGATTGGGGCGCCGCCACGGTCCTGAAAATGAATACCGTTCTCGCGGTTGGTCGGTCGGCGGCCAGGCCGGGGCAAAGCGTCGTGCAGCTTCAGGTCGAACCTCTCGGAGGGGAATACCTGGAGACGTTCTCTCATTCCGGCGATCTCTGGCTGTCCTTGCGCAAAAAGGGCGATATAGAGGATAATCCCATGCAGCTCTCCACCTGGCGCAAGCTTTTGGAAACCGGTCTTACGCCTCTTTTACCCGCGCAGTTGCCGCTAAAGAATGACGAGGCCGTAAAACAAGGGCAGGCGGCGGATAAAATGGTCAGGGCTTCGGTCTTAGCCTCGGTCGAGAGCCGGATGAGGGAGGCCTTTCCGGCGCTGAGCCTTTCTATCGCAAGCGATAAAGTGATGTTCGTCCGGCCGGGAGACAGAATAGATGTTCTGGCTACAATAGACGGCGGCAGGGTAACGGACGCCAAGAAGCAGAAGATAACCATTACGGTCCTGCAAAATATTCTTGTGCTGGACAATAGAAGGTCGGAAGCCCATCCCGGCCAAAACGTTCTTCTTCTAGCTTTGAACTTCGCGGAGGTTCAATCCGCGGCACTGGCGGCGGACACCTCCGACATCCAGGTAATGCTGAGGGAAAAGTCCGATACGGAAGTGCACGCCATCGATCCCGCCTTGCTCGATAAAATGCGATAGCGCGGATAAGAGTCGGTTATTGTCAGGCTGTTTTTATAAATCGCCGGGAAAATCCGGCGGTTTTCTTTTGAAGGGAACCACGGAGCCCGTAATAATTCGCATTGTGTCCCGTCAGTGAACACTATCCTGAAACGCCGGATTCAGGTTATAATAAAGACATGATAGAACTTATAGGTTACGCCGCGTCGGCGCTGGTGGCTCTCTCGCTGCTTACGAGCAATGTGCTGCGCCTGCGGGTGCTGAATCTGGCTGGGGCCGTCGTATTCGTGGTTTACGCTGCGGTAACCAGGGCCTGGCCGGTGCTTACTGTAAATCTGTTCGTGGCAGGCATAGACCTGTGGCATATCATAAGTCTGAGGTCTAAAAAAGATATTTTCAAGCTGATGAAGGTCGAGACCGGCGATCCGCTGCTGGCCAATTTTCTGGCCTACCATTCGCGGGGGATCTGGCAGTTCTTTCCGGATTTCGACATTTCGAAACTGCGGGAGGCCCGCTGTATTTTTATCCTGCGCAATCTTCTGCCGGTGGGGCTTTTTATCTATACCGAGGAGCGGCCCGATATACGAGTGCATTTGGACTATGTGGCGGAAGACTACCGCGACCTTAAGAGCGCGCGCTATCTTTTCAACAGGCCGCAGAATACCGAGACTTTCGACGGGTTTTCGCATTTTACCGCCATAAGCGGCTCGCCGAAGCACACGGACTACCTGCGCCGGGTGGGTTTCGAGGAAGACGGCCAAAAGCCGGGCTACTTCAGGAAGAAGATCTGAATATCCCGCGCAGTTTTCACCCAAAACCATCTAATGGTTCCCTGATTTCCGCGTGTAAAAGCGGATTTTAATAAGTTTAGCCACAATAAGGCACAAAGAAGAACAGAAACCGCGATTCACAAATTAAACACGAAGCGCACGAAGTTGCTAAACAGAAAGTTCACGAAGTTACCGCAGAAAAACTTTGTGTTCTTTCCGTTCGAAACTTTGTGACCTTTGTGGTTATTCTGACCTTTAAATAAATTCCATGGATGCACAGGATATACAGGATAGGATTCAAGATCCTAAATCCTGTTCATCCTGTATATCCATGTTGAATTTTCTCCGATGTGCAGGTTTATTCTATATTGCCACAGTGGGCACATAAAACATTTTCACACAAGCCACGAAGGCACAAAGAAGAACAGGAACTGCGATTCACAGATTAAACACGAAGCGCACGAAATTGTTAAACATAAAATTTACGAAGTTGCCGCAGAAAAACTTTGTGCTTTTTCCGTTCGGAACTTTGTGTCCTTAGTGGTTATTCCGGAAATCGGAATACAAAATTATCCGCCCTAATCAATTGATCAATGGAAGGGCAGGATATTCGGGATAGGATCAAAAACCCGACATCCCGTTTATAGATGTTATGTTATCCCAGCGTTGACATCTGGGGCTATTTTTTTGGATAACCGATAGTTTGGGCGAAGAGGACTTGCTGTTCGGGGCGCAGGCGCAGGGCGTCGGCTAGAGCTTTTCTTTGGCAGTTGTGGAACCACGCGGCCAAGCCCTGCGAGGCCGCGAATAAATACACGTTGCCGGCTATAAGCCCGGTGTCGACGTAATAGTAGGACTTTTGTACTTCCGGGTCCTGCAGTCCGGGCTCTTGGAAACCGGCGGTGTGCGTGAGTTTGTTTATGTCGGCGACAAAGATCAGGTGAACAGGCGCTTCGATGCCCAACTTTCCCTGCCCGCGATTAAGCGCGAGGGCGCGCAGATCCCCGGAGGCTGTTGGTAGAAGCTTGTGGCGCGGGGCATCGTACAGATAAGTGCCTTCCTTCAGCGCTACATAGAGGTCTATTTCCTGCGAACTGCTCGCCGAGGCCGCGGTCCGGCCAGGGAGCCCGAACGGGCCTTTATTCCGGTTCACGCCCCAGGCAGCCCAGAGAAGAGCCGAGAGCAGTTGAGGGGAAAGCGTCCGGCCGCTGAACTCACGGACCGTTTTCCTCTGTATCAAAGCTTTCGACAAATGCTTTTCGCGCCTGAACGCCGGCTTGGGCAGGGCGATACCTCGCGGTTGCGGCGCTGAGGCGGTTTCGGGAATATCGGTAATTTCATTCGCGCGGGTTTTATTGGACATAAATTATTCTCCGGTTTTAAAATGCGGCATATCCTGAAGCCGCGGGCGCTAACCTGAATAGTAAAGTGCTTCGGTCCTCGGCATGCCCGCCCTTTATTATCCAGAAAAGCTATGATTTTGTATTATAGCGATAAGAGCCCGATTATTACAACTTTATGGCGAAGCAAATGAAGAAGACTAAAAGCGGCCGCCCTTTCAGTCTGGCTTTTATAAGCCCTTCTCCCGTTGTCCTGAAACACGACTGGTATCACGACCTGCTTTGGCAAAAAGTCGGCGTGCCTAACCTGGCAGGCTATCTGAAACGCGCCGGTTTCCCGCGTATCACCCAGTATGATTTTAATAATCAGCCCCTCCGGGCTTATGCGCGTGAACCGTGGAAAGTAAAATTAATGCTGTACGCCGAAGAGAAGCCGGTCGCGGACTTCCTGCGTGGGAAGAGAACCCCGGAGGCGCGGATTATAGCCGCGCAAACGGAATTCCTCGTGGATTCTTTAAGGATAAAAAAACACGAGCTGTTCGCCATAACGCTTAATAATTTTCTGGGCGACAACCGCGAGATCGACCTCGGGGCGCGGCTGGCGCAATGTCTGGCGTCGGTTTTAAAAAAACGCTTCCCCGGGACAGTGATAATGCTGGGCGGAATGCAGAATATGTCTGTGACGTACATGCGCGAGGGCTATGAGAAAATTTTGCGCGGCTCGCGCTGCATCGATTACGCCGTGTGCGGAGAAGGGCATCAGGCGATCCTGGAGCTTTGCCGCGCCGTCCGGGATAAACGCCGCTTTCGCGCGGCGCCGCAGATGAATGTCGAGAAAATAGGGGCCGCGGAGCTCATTCAGCCCTTCATCGCTCCGGATCCGAAGATCACCTCTATCCGTTATTTCTACCCTCTGGCGGCGGAAGACGTAAAAGATCCGTCCGTTCCCTTCGGCTTTCCGGCTTACGATAAAGCAAATTCAAAATACTACGGCTATACCGGCCGCCGCGTGCGGGAATTCTACAACCTGCCGGGGAAGCTGGCCGCCGCGGAAAAACGGTTCGCGCCTGATAACTACCTGACCTTGCAGCTGAGTTTCAGCGAGGGCTGTAATTTTAACTGCCTGTTCTGCAGCAATGCGCGCTCCGGCGTATTCGAGCTGAACATGGAAGAGTGCATCGGAATGCTGAAAAAATTCCGCGACGAGCTCGGCTGCCGGCATTTTCTGTTCTATAACCCGCAATTTAATACGACCTACGATCATGCCCGCGTTTTTCTGGAACGCATTATAAAAGAAAAGCTGGACATACTCTGGGCGGATTGCTTCAATCTGCGCAATATGGACAAGGAACTTATAACCCTGATGCGCGAGGCCGGCGTAATTAAAGTCGTCTGCGGGGCGGAATATCCGACCGCGCGGATGCTCAAATATATCAACAAGGGCGTAACCGTAGAGAAAATAAACCGGAACCTGGAAGAATTGAATAAACAGGGGATCTGGAACCACGTGCTGCTGATAACGGGAATGCCGACCGAGACCTCGAAGGACGTACGGGAGCTTGAAGGCTGGATCAGAGACACCAAAGATCTAGTCAACTCTTATACCGTCGGATCTTTTCATATGGCGGAGGACTCGCCCTTTTATAGGGATCCGGAGAAATACGGATTTAAACTGAACGACGCTTTCCGGCTGTACTGCGCCTCTGAATTCGACGAAATAGGCGGCCTGGCCTGGCGCGAAAAAGCGCTGCAGAACGAGCTCAACAACGAACGCGTACGCCGCTTCGTGGACGAGATCAAAGGGAGCCGGAAAGCGACCGGGTCCAGGATGGAGGATTCGCATCTGTTGATGTACCTGTACAGGGTCTTAGGGCATGAGCGCAAGGCGGAAATAGCGCGGCTGTACGAGGAGGCGTATACGGTAAACCCGCATATACCTCCGGCTTACGCGCATCTGCGCGCGCAACTCGCGCAGGATAATTCGGGATTGAACCGGCGGCTGCGTACGGCCGGCGCGTCGCTGGAACTCGGCGGCCGCGGCAGGGAGAATTTTAATTTTACGCTGACCAGGGGCGGCGCCGAAATACCCTGCCTGCTGACGGCGAGAAGCGAAGAGACGCTGATAAATCCCGCTTTGGACCGCGTGCACGGGGATCAGTTCCTGCTTAAGATACGGCCTCCGCGCTCCGGGCAGACCATTAAAGAGGACATCGAGTCGATATTAAAGGAGCTTCGCGCTGAATTGAACGCGGAGGAAACGCGGGCCGGCGGCTTTGTCCTGAGATTGAGCGCGCCCTCGGGAACGGCTCTCTTCACGATCGAGCCCGCCGCGCGAAAGCCGGGATTCTCCTTTCGGGTATGCTCCGGCTCTCCGGACAGGAACGCTCTGAATGCGCTGGGGAGGCTGCTGCTCCTGTCAGCGGCCGCAAGCGTACGGCCGGGCGCGCAGGCTCCGTCGGGAGCGGATAAAAAATTGCTGGCCGGGATATTGGAAGTAACCGAAAACTGGCGTACCGGATCATCGGTTCCGGGGAAAACGAACATCACGTAAGCCCGTCAGCGGGCGAAGTTTCCGGCGGCCCGCCGCTCCGTCATGCCCGGTTCTGCCGGATACCTATTGCGATCAGCCCCGCCAGGCAAAGCGCGCAGAAGGCCGCGCAGCAGAGATTTTGCCGTGTTAGCGGCTTCCAGGCGTCCTGATCGTTCGCGATGGTGAGGATGAACCAGACCATGCCGCCCAGCAGGCCGGCCAGCGAGAAGACCATTAAAAAGAATCTTATAAGCTGCTCCCGGCTGCCGTCAAATCTCCAGTTCAGCCTCAAGAGCAGCAGGCTTGCCGCGCCCGTCAGAAAAAGTATTCCGCCGGAGAGGCGGCTAGCCGCGGGTTCCGCGCCTATCAGATAAAATCCGGCAAAGACAATTATTGTCGAAACTATCGTTATCGCCAGCTGCATATCATCCCCCCGGTAGCGGATCCGTTTTAGATATAAACAGTATATTAAAAAAATCCCTCCGATTGGCGGCTTTCCTCAAGGACCCGGTTTTGGGTGGGCCTAAATATTCCGCGCTTATAGGTATTTAGGCTCATTTCGGGCGCCCGGAACTATAATAAGATGTACTAAGGGAAGTTCCGTTCATCGGAGCCAGGCGGATCCCGGAGCATCATAGCGGGCCTGGCGGCGGGCTTATTGCCGCGTCCGGTGAAAAACAGGAAATGTTATAATTGATATCGGAATGCTCAAATTTATTCTTTTCTCTTTGCTGTTGATCCCGGCCTGCGGCGCGAGGCTTGCGGCCGAGGATAGGGCCCTCTATGGGGACGACGACAGGCTTGATATTTATCAGGTGAGAAGTCCCGTGTTCGTGGAGAAGCAGCGGTCGGTGGCCGCGATGATCTCGGCCGAGAATATCAACGGCGGGCAACTTTCCGGGGGCCCGCTTTCGGAAATAGTCTGCCCCGGGGAAAAATTCGCCGCCCAGCCGATGGTCGCGAAGTGCTCGGGGTTCCTGGTAAAAGACGACCTTATCGTGACCGCCGGACACTGCATGGTAACGCCGGAAGACTGCCAGAACTCAAAATGGGTCTTCGGTTTTTACACCGCCCGCGCGGACCAGAACAAATATACGGTCGCGCCCGAAGATATATATTCCTGCGTGCAAGTCGTGGAAAGGGAATACTCCAATGACGGCGATATCGACCACGCCGTAGTCCGGCTCGACAGGCCGGTGCGGAACCGTCCGCCGCTGTCGTACAGAACGAGCGGCACTCTCGACAGCGGTTCGCCGCTCGCGCTTATCGGCTACCCCTCAGGGCTCCCGGCTAAAGTCGTGATGAACGGCTCCAACCTGGATAACTCGAATCCCTATTACTTCGCGAGCGACCTGGACTCCTTCGGCGGGGATTCCGGCGCGCCGGTGTTCAACCAGAAAACAGGCGACGTCGAGGGGATACAGACAAGGGGCCAGGCCGATTATATTCTGGCTCCCGGCCAGAACTGCAAGGTCCCTAAAGTCTGCCAGCCGGGGGAATGCTTCACTTCCAAGGCCGGCCGGATCACCAACGTTAAGCTTCTCCATCCCCGCCATTGACACTACAGGGCCTATCCCTCTCCGACCAATGACGAACACCCTCTTTTCTTACGCCCTCGGCGGTTTTATCAACGGTCTTTTAGCCGTTTTTTTCCTGCTCTGGGCGGTTCCCCTTACCGCTGGAATTCTCATCGCGCTCGGCCGGCTGCGGTACCGGGAATGGCTGGCGTGCCTGGCTTTTCTGACGAGCGCGCTCTCACTTTTGTTCTGCGGGGATTTTCTTTACAATCTGGGCCGCTGGTCAAGTGTCCGCGCCGCCGCGCCGGAGAATTTTCTCTCCTGCTTCCTGCTTTTCGCGACGCCGTTGTTCTGGTCTTTCCTGGTTTTCGCCCGCTCCCGGAGAAAGCTGTTATGGGGCGCGGGGCTCTCCATCCTTTTCACGCCGGTCTATTTCCAGGTGATGGGAGAATTCGAGAAGAGAAAGACCGGGGACCTCGAGGTCGTCCGGCGCGAGGCCGCGCTGCTGGGGCCGCGCGAGGGGACGCTGTTCGCGCAGACCATGCGCGATTGGCACGGGGACAGCCGCAAGCTGTATCTTTTCGGGCACGTCGCCCCCGCCTCTACGGTCACTCTGCTGACGAGTCCGTATTCCGGCGCCTCCGGTCCGCTGTTCTGTACCGCCAGGACTTCCTCGTATCTTCCGCCTGTTCCTGACCCGGCTGTCTTCGGGAACGCCACGGAACTTACCGAGCTGCGTAACTGCCAAAAGAACACGGAGTACGGCCTGGCTTATCTGGGCCCGGCCGTCGCCGAGTATAAGTATCTCCCGTTTCATCCGTTCAAAGCGGCGCCGGACCCCGGGCTGCTTTCGCGGCCGCTTGTGAGCGAAGGCCTGAAAAAATACGGTTACGCGCCGTCCGATTTCGATCTTAAAAGAACCGCGTTCTTAAAAGCTTCCGGCCCGCGCGGACGGACGCTGTTCCTCACCGGGCTGAAACCGGTGAAGTTCCCGCAAAAAGCGCGGCCCTGCGAGGGACCGGCGCAGATCGTCAGCGTCGGCTCACCCGGAAACGCCAAAGCGGTCCTCCCCTATTGCTCGATGGATTGGGTTCTGTTCAGGCTGAATAACGAGCTTTACTTCAGCGCCGTCACGGAAGCTCCGACTTATCCCGGAACGGAAATGTGCCCGGATTCGGCCCGCTGGCTGTTCGGAGTTGAAAATGGGGAATTGAAACAGATCTGGCCGGTCCCGCAGACGAAATAGCCCCGGAACTTTCCGGAGCCGGCAGTAAAGCGCGGGCGCTTGGCCTATTTGGAGTCTATTTCGGTCTTAAGTATCTCCACGGCCCTGTCGGCGTCGGAGACATTGAGAAGGATGCGCGAGGTGCTGCCGCCCAGGGCGGTGCCGTAGACGGTGGTGATATTGATGCTGTGGGAGGCGAGCGATTTCGCCAGGTGCAGGAGCTGTCCGGGCTTATCCGTCAGCTCGATGGAGATCATGGGGGTTTCTACGGTCGTGAAGCCGGCGTTGGTGAGAATATAGCTGATCTTCTTGTCGGTGTCGACGGTAACGCGCACCACGCCCGAATCATCGCGGATCTCGGAGGCTATGCCGATAATGTTTATCCCCTCGTTGACGAAAAGCTCTATGAACCGGCCGAGCGCTCCGGGGACATTCGGTAGAAACACGGTGTATTGCCTGACGACTTTAACCGACATAGTTATCTCCTGCCTCGATAGTATATAACTAATGTAATAAATTTCCCCTGAAACTAGCAACAAGTAATTATCATGGTCTGCCGCGTCCGCCGCGCTCCGATATTATATAATTGTTGTTGCGCTGCCGATATCAGCTGGCTGCTGCCCGCGTACGGGCGGGGTCGGCCGGGCGCGCAAGACCGCTAAAAATTATGCCGGAAAACAAACCTTTTGTCGGTCCCGAAACGGAGGCCAGGAGCCAGGAGGCCGCGCCTGCGGCCGCCGGCCCGGCGCAAAAAAGTCCCGCTCTGATCGGCGCGTTGGCGTGGTTCTTTACGCTGTTCGGGGGCTGGCACGCCGCGCGGGCCGCATACGATAATTTCGCTCTGGCGGCCATGTTCTCCTCTCCCGGCTTCATGCTCGGGCTGGCGGGCGCCACTATGCCGGTGGAAGCTCCGCCGCTGGCGCGCTTCGCGGTGGCGCACATACGTCTGCTCTTTATTTTTTATTTTTTCGTCTCGCTGTCCGTGTTCATCACCGGCGTCGGCCTGCTCTTACGGAAAGCCTGGGCGCTTAGCGCTTCCAAATGGTTCTTTTACCTCGGCGCCGCGTGCTGCCTGCTCATGCTCTTTTTCCCGGGGCTGCTCGTTCCTAAGCCTTATTATTACGAGGGGATCTCGCTGGCGCCGCAATTTAACGACGCGGTGGGGCATATGAGGCTTCTGCTGCGCTTGACCTCCGCGTTTCCGACCGCCGCCTTTCTGTGGTTCTCATGGCGTTTTGAGAAGCCGGACGTAAAGAGCGCTTTCGGCCTGAAATGACAGTCGACCGCGAGAAAAAGATCCTTTAAAATGCAGGATCGGCCACAAAAAGGCACATAGAACACAAAGCGGAGGATATCAGGATAGAACTGTGTAAATCTTTCCGGGTCGGTCATCCCCGCGATTTGTCGGCGGCCTGCCCCACCGGTAGTATGGTGGGGGGATCCATTGAGATAGAGATTCAAGGACATTTTGTGCAAGAATTTTTTTATTTGAACTTTGTGCCTTTTGTGGTTCTCGGATCTTTTGCTATGAATTCGAAGATCTGCCGCAGGGCGATAATTTCGGGGATATTATGAAAAATATTAAAACGCGTATTTTAGCCGCAGCGGCGCTGGGGCTGATGTTCCTCTCCGCCGGTGTTTCGGCGGCCGACTTCAAGATGAATTGGGTGGAGAGCGAAGTCATTCTTGACCGCGACGGAAAAGCGCAGATAGCCTACGCGATAAGGTGGACCGCCTTCGGCGGGCCTCTGCACGGGTTCTATTTCGAGGGGTTCCAGGAAACGCCTGTCTTCGATATGTCGCGCGCCTACGCGCTGGACTCCTCGGGCAATAAGTACCCGCTGTCCATAACCCAACTTTCCGACAAAAAATACGACATAGTGCTCGCTGGCGGGAAGAGCTTCAACAACGGCCTGATAACCTATTTTTTCCGATACGCCGCGGACCTAGAAGCCTCCGGCAATCTGACCCAGACCATGGCTGGGGACAAACGCCTCGCCGTCTTCAACTGGTCGCCCGTGCAATGGCAGGACCCGATGGAGCACCAGGCGGTGACGGTTCGCTTCCCTGCGACGGTCTCCGGCGAAAAGCCGGACGCGGCCTTCCTTGAGAAGGCTGGGTTCAAGACCGAAAAATTCGTGAACGAGCGCTATCTCATCGATTATCCTTTCGTGAAGAACGCCGCGGGGGAGAACGTTTTCAGCGTCCGCTTTTTCCGGCGGGACCTCGGCAGCCAGTACCATTTTCAGGTCCAGACCTACCTGGACGCGCAGTATTTCAGCCTGAAGACCATGGCCTACGGGAGCCTGCTTCAGGCGCCGCCGCAGCAGACAAAATATCTGCCGGCCGAGGAAAAATATTATTTCAACCGATATTTCCCGGGAGGGATGCTGGCGGGACTGCCTGTCAACCGCGGGGAGGCGTTCTTCCTGATACTGATCTTATCCTCGCTCTTCTGCATCCTGCCCTTCTTTATTATGACCATAAAGCAGAAGTCCATGCTTACGGCGCAGGAGGGGATCTCCGCGGTCAACTGGACCGGCGAGGAGTGGGCTCCGCCCAAAGTTCAGGTGGGCACTTTCCGCAAGCCCGGCAAAGTGGCCGAGGATCTTACACCTATAGAGGCCGGGATACTGTTGGATATGCCCGTGGGCGAGCTGATGTCCCTTATCGTGGCCAATATGGAGCGCAAAGGGCTTCTCAAGATCAAGGCGGTGGAACCGCTGTGCGTAGAGAAAAAATTATCGGCGACGGCCAGCAACGACCCGTACGAGACCGTGCTCCTGAACGCCATAAAGCCGGACGGGACGCTTGACCAGGCGATGGTGAACGATACGATCAAGACCATCGCGGCCGGACTCGAGCAGAAGCTCTGGGATTGCGACCTGGCGGCCACCAAAGCCTATTATAAAAAAACCCTGGACGATTACCGGCCGGGAAAAGCCGACACAGATCTGGATTATTACTGGGGCGGCTACCGGCGGCGCTTCAACGGCTATATCAATCCCATCTATGCGCGGGTGGAAAGCGTGAACAAGGACCTCGGGAAGAAGATCCCGGAGCTCGGCTCGTCCTTCGACAATTTCAGGGCCACAGCCGCCTGTTATGAAGGCGCGTTCGGCAAAACGGTCTGCCATGACGCGTGCCATTCGGCGTGCCACGATGCCTGCCACTCCGCCTGTCATTCCGCGTGCCATTCGGCCTGCCACGGGGCCTGCCACTCGGCCTGCGTCAGCAGCGGGCACTAAAAGCAGTGGTCAGTGGTTAGTGGACAGTAGTCAGTTTGTGAGAAAAACACGCAATAATACTTTTTCAGCTCCGGAGGAGTTAGCCACAAAAAGGCACAAAGGGCACAGATTATAAAATGTAACGGCAGGAGAATGAAATTAAAAAGGGAATATTATCCTGGAAGCGCCGCCGGGAAAGTATTTAGATAAGTTGCTGTTTCCGCTAAAACTTTGAGTATTTGTCGGTCTTTGTGCCTTCGTTGCTTTGTGTGAGATAAAATTATTGTGTTATTTGTGCCTTATTGTGGCTAAATTTAAAAGGTCAGTTAGTAGTAATTCCGTATTTTTTGGCGGTAAATTTAAATAATGACGAATAAACCGGATTGGGAGAAGAGGACGGATTGGATAGACGGCTATGTCGCGCGCATAAAGCCCTATGTGCGCGTGCGCCGCGCCGATTCGCTGCTGATAAAGATCCCTAATCAGGCGCATAAACTGAACCCGCAGGGGCTGAAACTCCTGGAATACCTCATGGAGGGCGGGAGGACCGCGGACGTTCTGGCCGCTTACGATGACAAAGAGCGGGTGTCGCTGGACATGTACTGGTTCTTCAGGGACCTGACCGCGCTTTTAAAAGGCTGCTACAACGAGAACGAGGAGCGGCTCGCCGTGGAAAAAGTCCCGTTCACGCTGCCGTATAATTTACTGCCGGTCCTGAGCGAGATCGCCGTCACTTACCGCTGCAACCTCGCCTGTAAGTTCTGCTACGCGGGCTGCGGCTGCAAAAAAGACGAAGAATATCCGGAGCTCCCGGCTTCGCGCCTCGAAGAAGCTCTGGAGATAATAAGCGGAGAAGCCGGGGTCCCGTCCGTAAGCTTCACGGGCGGAGAGCCGCTGCTGCGCCCGGAGCTGCCGCGGCTGGTCGCCCGCGCCAAAAGTCTCGGCATGTGGGCGAACCTGATAACCAATGGCACGCTGCTTACCCCCGAAAAAGTCTCGGAGCTGAAAGCCGCCGGCCTCGATTCCGCCCAGGTCAGCATCGAGGGCGGCTCGGCACAGACGCACGACAGGATAGTTCAGCATCCCGGCGCTTTTGACGCGGCCGTGAGCGGGATAAAGAATCTTCTGAAAGCCGGCCTGCGCGTGCATACCAATACGACCATTTCGGCGCTCAATAAAAATTCCCTGCCGGAGATAGTGGAGCTTGTAAAAAGCCTCGGCCTAGGCAAATTTTCCATGAACATGCTCATGCCGGTGGGCTCGGCCGGCGCGAACCTGGAGACGACTTTTATTTCATATACGGAGATAGGTCCGGTGATAGAGAAGGTTCAGGGCCTGGCCCGGCGCGCGGAGCTGGAATTCATGTGGTATTCTCCCACGCCGATGTGTGTTTTCAATCCGGTGGCCAGGGGCCTGGGCAACAAAGGCTGCGCCGCCTGCGACGGCCTCCTCAGCCTGGCGCCGAACGGCGACATCCTTCCCTGCTCCAGCTATCCCAAACCTATGGGCAATATCCTGGAGCATAAGGGCGCGTTCAGGGAGCTTTGGGAAAGCGGGCCCTTCAAATTTTTTCAGGAAAAAGGTTTCGCCCACGAGCTCTGCCGAAAATGCGGGGACCTCGCCGTCTGCAACGGAGGCTGCCCGCTCTACTGGGAGAAAGCCGGCTATAAAGAATTACTGGACGCAACCCCGGGAAATTCAGCAAGTATTAAGGATTAAGTACTAAGGATTAAGATCGTACCACTTACTGCTTAATCCTTACTGCTAATTTTACAGTCTATCCGAATAAAGAGGAAAATTATGAGCTTATTCCCGCCGCCCGATAAGAACGGGCAGATAAAATTCATCCTCGCAAAACGTCTGCCGTACAGGCCGCGCATGGGCCTGATCGCCGCGCTGCTGCTGGCGGGCCTCGGCACGGAGGTCGCGCTCTCTTTCCCGGCCGGCCTCGCGCTGCTGCTCGGCGCGTCCCTGCTCGGGATGGTAAAAGGCTATGACGCCAAGCCGAAGGTCTCCGGCGAGCCGCAATGGGAGCGGGTCACTCCCGACGAGTACGCCAAGATAATACTTAAGGCCGGCCAGCTCAAGCGCTGGGACGACGACGTTTTCGATATTACCAGCACCTACGGCGTGCTTATGTTCGCCGCGGCGTGCGCGCTGTGCGTGGTCCTCTACCTGTTCCTCTCCGTCAGGTTCGGCTTCCCTTACGGCTACTGGGTCTACGGCACGCTCGACGCGGTGGTCATTCTCGCGCCCCTGTGGTTCACCGGCGTGCGGGAATACCTGCGCAAGGACCAGCTTATAATTAAAATAAATATCCTTGAAGGCGTGATGAAGCTGCTGACAGCTCCCAGCGAAGCGCAGGTGCTGCCCATGCTCGCCCTGTCTTCTACCGAGGACGGCCGCAAAGAGCCGGAGGACGCCAGGCTGATGGTTAAGCTGGTCGGGGCTCCGGAAGCGTTCTACGGAATGCAGGTCCAGCTCTCCATAAACAGCGTGCAGGGCCATGATTTCCCGTATCTCTATTGCGTGCTTATAGCGAAGGCCGGCTCCGGCATCCTGAAAGGGTATGAGCGATTCCTGGAAAAGCCGCCGGTCTCTTTCGGGTCCGCGCTTTCCGGTATTTTTAAAAGCGTTCTCGGCAAGGGCGGCGTCGACCTGGTCTACGAAGAACAGAACGATCACGAGGCGGACATCCTGGTGATACGCCAGCGTGCCGAAGGGAACACCGGCTACTCGACCGCGCAGCCGGCCGCGAATGCGATAGTCTCGGCTTCTCTGGCCCTGGCTAAAAAACTTCTCAGCGGCAACGTCCCGCCGCCGCCCGCCCGCCGCTGACGCCTGTCGGCCCGGGAGCGGACCGCGCCCAAGCCGTACTGATACGCGGCGGTCCGACGCCTTTTCACCCCCCCGGAAAATCAAGTTTGCCATGGCTGTTTTCATTGGTAAAATAGCAAAAGCAGTAACGGTGACCGTTATTGACAATCTATCCCATCTCCCGTATACTATCCCGACGGCTATAGCGCCTGAACCGGCGAAAAAAACGAGTCGATCGCCCGACAACAAAAGTCTGGGGGGCGGCGATGTGCCTTTGTCGGACGTGCGGGAGATTTGAATATTAAGAGCTTATCCGCGAATAGGCTCTTAAAGCGAAATTTCAGATTTTGAGCCGAAGCGAGGCGTGAGGAGCGAGCAGGCTCGACCAGAGCCTGTAAGCGACGAGCAACGAAGCCGCAGGCCAAAAGCTGAAATTGCAGCCAAGATGCTATTTGCGGATAAGCTCTAAGGAACCGAACATGCTGACTCTGTTTGCTGTTGACGATAATGAGGCCTGGCTGCGTACACTGACAAGGTGGTTCGCGCCTCTGGGGTATAAGGTCCACACGGCCACGACCTGCGGCGACGCGGTAAAAATGATGGACTCCATCCAGCCGGACTGCCTGCTGCTGGATTTTAATCTGGAAGACGGAACGGCGGAGGATGTGTGCAGGTTCATACGGACCAGCGATAAATTCAAAAAGATCCCGATAATAATCATAAGCAGCTACGGAGAGGAAGAACTGACCGCCCACAATCAGTGCCAGGCCGACGCTTTTATTTACAAGTGCACTTCGCTGGAGAACATCCAGGGAGTGGTTGAAGGCGTTTTGAGGCGGGTGGGCTGGGAACGCGGGATCTATGAAAAAGGCGACGTCCGCCTCCAGGCCAGCGGGCGGCAGGTGTTCAGGGGAAAGACTTTAATAGCCGAGCTTTCTTCCGAACACTTCCTTTTTTTCTCCGTCCTGGTGGAAAAGAGCCCCGAGTTCGTCAGCGAAGACGCGATCTGCCGCATAGTGCTCAACAGCGAATTTACCGAGGATAAATACGACTCCCTGAAAATGACGGCCTACCGGCTTCGCCAGAAGCTGGGCGCGCAGCTCGGGCGGCGGATCAAGAACAAAAAAGGACAAGGCTGGATCTATGTCCAGCCGCGCGTAAGATCCGCTTATTCCGGGGAAGACGGCCCCGAAGCCGGTTCCGACTGACGGCTGCCTTCCGCTCCCGCCTGAATTCCGGTGTTTCCCGCCCGATTCTTTCATTGGTAAAAATGCATGCCGCCGCTGTATTGACAAATTACATTGCTAACATATACTATTACCGGAGTTCGGTTTTGTCCGTTCTAAAGGATTTGTTATTATTTGCGTATCAGTACGCCATTTATGCGCGGCGGCCGAGGAAGACTTGTATGAAGCTCTTGAACTGCGTGGATAGCCGGCTTTTAAATATTATTGCTTACAGGATGAACCTTAACTCCGCCGGACTTCTCGCCGCGCTCTGCTTCTCGGCGGCGGGGTTGTTGTTAAGCGGAGCCGCGCCGGTGACGGCCCAGAATAGAACGGACGGCGCCGGCATAAGCGGAACCATAACCGCCGCCCTCCCGGACGGGGCCTCCGTCTCCGTGATCGTTTCCACCGATTATTTCAGAAACAACAGCATCATTTCCAGTTTATCTTTTCCCGTAAAAGGCGGAGTTCTTTCTTATAATATCCCGCTTCCTGCCCCGGCCACGTATTACATCGGCGCCGTCGGCGGGGCGCTGATAAACGGGCAGCATCCGGCTCCCGGCGCGCCTCTCGGCGTTTTTAACGACTATGCTCCTGTGTACCTGCGCCCCGGCGCGGACGTATCCGGCGCGGATTTTTCCCTCGCGCCCGATACGTCCGCTCCGACCGTGTCCATCATTTACCCCTCGGAAGGGTCCATCCTGACGACCCTGGATCAGATCGTCGGCATCGCTTACGACAATATCGGCGTGGTCTCTATTGACGGCGCCGTTCAGGACCTTACGACCGGGCTTTGGTGGTCCGGCGAATTAGGGAGCTGGATCTCCAACGGCAGCACCCCGCTTTACCATGATGTCTACGCGGTTTTTTCAGGCGCGCCTAAAACTCCGGGCTGGGCGGTAGATACCGCCGGAGAAGCGGCGGAGTCTTTCAGCAAGATAGCTACCATGCTGGCCAAAGGCCACAACTATAGATTGTATTTCCGGGCGACGGATTTTGCCAACAATTTACAGCCGCTGCCCGCTTCCGTGGGTTTTACCTGGATGGTTCAGCCCGAGGCCGGCCTTGCCAGGCAGATATTAGGCTTTTCGACCGCTACCTGGCGCCGGTAGTTTGTCATGTCTGTTTTCTTGCGCATAAGTCAATAAATGCGGGCCGCGCCGCAGGAATCGCTTCCGTAGCAGAGAGCGGCTTTCTTCCAAAAAGTTTCAATAGAGCGGGATACTCCCCCTAAAACTGTCCGGCTTCCGATGTTCTTCCCGCCTTTATAAAAATCAAGTTTGCCACCCCTATTTTCATTGGTAAAATCGCAAAACCAGTAACGGTGACCGTTATTGACTGCTCGAACGGCGTCATCTATACTTTATATAAGAGCTGGGTTAGTTATGTTAATTTTGACGGGTTTTAAGAATTTCGCGCAAGCAGGCGAAAGACTGTTTGTCGTAGAGAGAGTGGATAGCGAGGGCTCTTTCTCTTTCTGCTTGTAGCGGTCACAGAAGAATCCGCGGCTGTTTACGGGTGTTTATATGCCCATGCAAACTCTGCTCGCTGTGGACGATAACGAGGCCTGGCTGCGTACGCTGACCAGATGGTTCGCGCCGCTCGGCTACAAGATCCACACCGCCACCACCTGCCGCGACGCCGTGACCATGACGGAGACCCTCAGGCCGGACTGTCTCCTGCTGGATTATCATTTAGACGACGGTACGGCGGAGGACGTGTGCGATTATGTGCGCAATCACGAGAACTTAAAAAAGACCCCTATAATAGTCATAAGTATCTTCGAAGATAAAGAGCAGACCGCCCACGGCCAATGTCAGGCCGACGCTTTTATTTATAAATGCACCTCGCTCGAGAACATACAGTGGAAGGTTGAAAGCCTGCTGAGGCGGGTGAACTGGGAGCGGGGCGTGACCCTCAAGGGCGATCTCCGGCTGGAAACCACCGATTATCAGGTGTTCAGGGATTCAAAACACGTAACGAATCTTTCCAGGGACCAGTTCGAGCTCTTTACGCTGCTGCTTGAAAAAAGCCCGGATTTTGTAAGCGATAACGAAATCACGAAGAGACTATTCGGTTCCGATCTTTCCATTGACAGATGCGACGCCATCCGCGCCCTGGCGCACAGGCTCCGTAAAAAATTAGGGCCGCAGCTCGGCCGCCGCATAAAGAACAAAGCCAACCTCGGCTGGATCTATATCCAGCCCTGCCCAAGAACCCCCTCCCGCCCTGACGCGGCTTAATTCGTCGCACGAAGCCACGAAGGCACAAAGAAGAACAGGAGGAAAAAATCCACATGGATAGACCGGAGATACAGGATAAAGCGGAGAACTGAAATTAAACGCGAAGCGCACAAAGTTGTTAAACGGAAAGGGCACTAAGTCGATCAAAAACCTTGTGTTCTTTCCGTGCGATACTTCGTGTCCTTGGTTGGTATTCCGGAAAATCAACAATCCTAAATCCTGCTCATCCTGTACCTCCATGTTAAATTTCTGCTTAATTTTTCTTCGTGGCGGTGTGCCAGTGTGCGATATTTTATCTTCAAACCCTTGTGCCCTATGTGCCTTTTTGCAGCTAATTCAGACAGGATTTATTTCCAATTTTGAATTATTCCGCTAGTCCGTTGTGGTCCGCAACACACTAAAAAAATAAAGTTTGCAAACGAATTCCTCGACGTGAAAGCCAAAAATTAATCACGCTCGCGTGATTGACTTTTTGAATGACTTCCTTTATACTCTATCCGGGCGTTTGGGTTCAACCACTTTTAAGCGGATAAATTTTGGCGAAAGTCTTTTTCGCGGTTGTGCATAAACTGACGACCGAGAGAAGCAAGAGGTTTAATGCGCGGGGAGAATCCGTAAAATAACAAGTGTGGCGTTATCATGCGAATTGACGGCGTTTCTCAGGTTTTAAAGCGCGTGTGTCCGTTATGAGAACAAAAGAATTCTCCAAGCCTTTGAGAGCAAATATGTTGCGCGCAGTGACGGCGGCTCTCACCATTTTGTGCGGCTTCTCATTCGCCGAGGCCGCCACGCTTTCCGGCAATGTCGAGGGATCTCTTGATCTTTCCGGCAGTCCGTACCAGGTGATTTCAAATTTAACCGTTTCCGCCGGTAAAACCCTCACGATACAGCCGGGCGTAGTTCTTCTCTTCAGCCAAAACGTCGGCATAACGGTGAACGGCGCCTTGATCTCCGCCGGTACCCCTGCGGACCCGGTAATTATTACCTCCGCCCAGGATGGCTCGGCCGGCGGTTCAGGGACGGGATCGGCCGGTCAGTGGGGAGTGTTCCAGTTCTCCGATGCCGGTTCGGCCCCGCAATTAACGAACACCATTATCCGTTTCGGCCAGAAAGTGGTATTAACCAATTCTTCCCCGCAATTCAATAATGTCAGCATCTCGACGATGTCCGTAGCCGCGATGACCGCCGACCTGGCGTCTTTCCCCACAGGTTTCGGGAATATCGCTTTTGGGAGCCCGGTTAATGGTATAGTCCTCCCGGCCGGGACTGTTTCCCAAAACGGTACTTTGGGAATAGTCGGAATTCCGTATATTATACGCTCAGGCAACATCATTGTGGGCGCGACTAGTAAACTGACGATATCGCCCGGCACGGTGTTCAAGTCTTTGAATTCGCGTTTGCAGGTGGAGGGCACGCTGATAGCGGCGGGCACGCCGGAAGCGCCTATAACGTTCACAAGCTTGCGCGACGATACTATAAGCGGGGACAGCAATCAGGCGGAGGGCGCGGTAAGTCCCGCGCGCGGCGACTGGCTGGATGTCTTTATATATGGCGAGGCCAGTTCCGGCAGCAGGCTTGAGAACGTCATAATGAAATGGGGCGGAGCCTCCGAAAGCGTCGGCGGCTCGTCCTCTAACCTTAATATATACAATTCAACCGCGACAGTGCTTAATTGCGATATCGGGAATTCGGCCTATGACGGCATCAACGTCGGCGGACCTTCGTCCACACCTTTAATCGATGGCTGCAACATCCACGACAATCCGCGTTTCGGCATCCGCAGCGGAAATACCGGCGGCGGGCCGCTGATCCTGCGCAACAGCACGCTCGCGCATAATGCCGGCTGGGGCGCATACCTGAACCTGGCGGCGGAGATCTCATCTAACACTTTTGTTTCCAACGGCAACGGACTATACCTTGCCGGCGGCGGAGTGACGGCGGTTTCATCCAACACAGTTGATTCCAACGGCACCGGGTTTAATCTTACCGGTACCGCGGCGGTTTCGTTCAATACGTTTGTTAACAATACCGGTGACATGCTGTATCTGTATGCCAACGGGTATTTAACAGGTTCGGGGAATGTGGTCGGTCCCGGTAATGCATACGCGGGAATAAGTCTTAACCCTGGGACATGGAATACAAGCGGGGTCTTCGGTAAAGTTGATTATATACCATACCTGCTTAAAAGCGGCACGGTAGTTATCGGCGCGGGGACTAAATGGACGATATCGCCCGGCACGGTGTTCAAGTCTTTGAATTCGCGTTTGCAGGTGGAAGGCACGCTGTCGGCGGTGGGGACTACCGGATCGCCGATTACGTTCACAAGCTTGCGCGATGATACTATTGGCGGTGATAGTAATCAGGCGGAGGGCGCGGTAAGTCCCGCGCGCGGCGATTGGTGGGATGTTTTAATATATGGAGAGTCCAGCTCGGGCAGCCGTCTTGAGAACGCCATAATGAGGTGGGGCGGGGCACCCGAGAGCGTCGGCGGCTCGTCCGCTAACCTGAATATATACAACTCAACCGCGGCAGTGCTTAACTGTGATATCGGGAATTCCGCCTATGACGGCATCAATGTCGGCGGACCGGCGGCCACACCATTGATCGAGGGCTGCAACATCCACAACAATCCGCGTTTCGGCATCCGCAGCGGAAATACCGGCGGCGGGCCGCTGACCCTGCGCAACAGCACGCTGGCGCATAATGCCAGCTGGGGCGCGTACCTGAATCAGGCGACGGCTATCTCATCCAACACCATTGTTTCCAACGGCGCCGGACTATACCTTGCCGGTGGTGGCTCGACGGTGATCTCGTCCAACACAGTTGATTCCAACGGCACCGGTTTTAATATTACCGGTACCGCGGCGGTTTCTTTCAACTCGTTCGTTAACAATTCAGGCGACATTATATATCTGTATGCCAACGGGTATATAACAGGTTCGGGGAATGTAATCGGCCCCGGCAATACCTACGCGGGAATAAGTCTTAACCCTGGGACATGGAATACAAGCGGGGTCTTCGGTAAAGTTGATGATATCCCATACCTGCTTAAAAGCGGCACGGTAGTTATCGGCTCGGGGGTTAAATGGACGATACCGCCCGGGACGGTGTTCAAGTCTTTGAATTCGCGGCTAGAGGTTGACGGCACGCTGATGGCGGCGGGGACGCCCGAAGCGCCGATAACATTCACAAGCTTGCGCGACGATACGATAGGCGGGGACAGCAATCAGGCGGAGGGCGCGGTAAGTCCCGCGCGCGGCGATTGGTCGGATGTATTCCTGAACGACTCTGGCAGTTCCGGCAGCAGGCTTGAGAACGTGATAATGCGGTGGGGCGGGGCCTCCGAGAACGGCGGCGGCTCGTCCGCTAACCTGGACCTATATAATTCAACCGCGGCGATACTAAACTGCGATATCGGTAATTCCGCCTATGACGGCATCCGCGTGGATGGAATGGCGGCTACGCCCTTGATCGAGAGCTGCAATATCCATAACAATCAGCGTTTTGGCGTCCGCAGCGGCAATACCGGCGGCGGGCCGCTGACCCTGCGCAACAGCACGCTGGCGCATAATGCCAGCTGGGGCGCGTACCTGAATCAGGCGACGGCTATCTCATCCAACACCATTGTTTCCAACGGCGCCGGACTATACCTTGCCGGTGGCGGCTCGACGGTGATCTCGTCCAACACAGTTGATTCCAACGGCACCGGTTTTAATATTACCGGTACCGCGGCGGTTTCTTTCAACACATTCGTTAATAATTCAGGCGACATTATATATCTGTATGCCAACGGGTATTTATCAGGTTCGGGTAATGTGGTTGGCCCCGGCAATACCTACGCGGGAATAAGTCTTAACCCTGGGATATGGAATACGAGGGGAGTCTTCGGTAAAGTTGATGATATCCCATACCTGCTTAAAAGCGGCACGGTAGTTATCGGCGCGGGGGCTAAATGGACTATACCGCCCGGCACGGTGTTCAAGTCTTTGAATTCGCGGCTAGAGGTTGACGGCACTCTGTCGGCTGTGGGTACGCCCGAAGCGCCGATAACGTTCACAAGCTTGCGCGATGATACGGTAGATGGGGACAGCAATCAGGCGGAAGGCGCGGTAAGTCCCGCGCGCGGCGATTGGTCGGATGTGTTTATATATGGCGAAGGCAGCTCGGGCAGCAGGCTTGAGAACGTGATAATGCGATGGGGCGGGGCCTCCGAAAGCGTTGGCGGCTCGTATGCTAACCTGTATATAAATAACTCAACCCCTACCGTCAAATATTCGCAAATACGCCTATCCTATAGGTATGGGGTACGTGTAGAAGGACCTTCGGCGAAACCTCTTATCCTGGGAAACCTTATCACGCAGAATCTTTTTGGTATTTACGCGTCCAACGCCATACCCGAGGTACACGGCTGCAATATTCAGGGCAACACTTCCTACGGCCTTTACAATCCCGGCGCCGGCGCTGTGGTTAACGCGCAGAGCAATTATTGGGGGCATTCCACCGGCCCCAGAGATACGTCCGACAATCCTTCCGACCCAACCCATCTCTATAACCCGGACGGTCAGGGCGATGTCGTCACCGATTACGTCAATTATTCCAATTTCCTGAGCACGCCCGCCGCCATAATACAGCCGGTGGTACTCTCGTCCCAACGATTGAACGCTTCGCCCGCGCGGCCAGATTCGACTGTGGGCGTGCGTATCTATTTCAACGAGGATATGGATACAAGCGTTTCGCCGGTTATAACTTATGGCCCAACCGCGCCTTTCGATTTATACGTTATTTCCAGCGGCGCCTGGACCGCCGCCAACAGCTATGAGGCCTACGCCGTCCTGCCTGCCCTCCCCGACGGTACCTATACCATGAAGATCACAGGCGCGCAGGACTTCATGCAGAGCGTGGTGACGCCAAGCGAGCAGCCGTTCTATACTGTGGATAGCACGCCGCCGCAGTCACCGTCTTCGTTCAACGCCACGTCTTTAAGCGGCGGCAGGATAGCCCTTTCATGGACCGCCCCGAGCGGCGAACCGGCCGCCTCTTATTCCATATACCGGGCCACCTTCGATTTCGTGTCCCTGTCCGGGCTTGCTCCTGTACAGACCGGTATCTCCGCCGTTTCGGTCATAGACCTGCCCCCGACGGATGGATTTTACTTCTACTCTGTTACCGCATTGGACGCCGCCGGCAACGAGTCTGCGCCTTCTACCCGCCCTTCGGCTTATTCCGTGCGCGTAGCGCCCTCGGCCCCGGAAAACTTTATCGCCGTTTTTGATCCGGACCGGAAACAAGTCTCCCTTACCTGGGCCCCGCCTTTAACCGGCGGCGCGGCTTCCTATAACATCTACCGCGCCACCTACGCAGCCTCCGGAACAACTGAGATGACTTTTATCTCCAGCGCGACGCTCACCGCGGCCGCGGACGCGCCGCTGGCCGACGCCACCTATTACTATCGCGTGACGGCCCTCGATATCGTCGGTAATGAAAGTCCCGTGGCTGCCGCCCCGGGAGTAGTGTTCGATATTCACGCGCCTGTGATAACGCTCTCCGGTTTTGCGGATGGAACATATTACAACGGCGATATCTCGATTCTTGTGACAATAGCCGATTTTTCCCCCGTGGACTCCACTATCACGCTGAACGGCGCGGCTATCGGCAATGCCTCCCTCATTACCGAGCCCGGCCGGTATACGCTGGCGGCGCAGGCACGTGATTCCTTCGGCCTTTCAACCTCAGTGGTCAGGGGCTTTGTTATAGACAAATCCGCGCCGTATCTGGCCATTATTTCACCCGCCAACGGGCTTATCACAAACCAGGACGTATCCGTAATCTACACGTCCACCGATGACTTTAGCGCCGCCGGACAATTGCTTATACGCGACGACCAGAACCGCGCCCCACCCTTCGCCTACACCGCGGAAGGCGTCAAAACGACCACAATAACCGTAACTGACCAGGCAGGCAATATCTCCACGGCTGCGGTTACGTTCACCATCGATAAGACGGCCCCAGCCCCCGTCACTGATTTCCGGCTTAATTCCTTCCTTATCGCATCCGGCAATGTAGACCTCATCTTCACCGCACCCGCGGATAACATAAGCGGCGTTGCGGATTACGTCATAAAAGCCGCCACCTTCCCCATTTCCGCCGGCAATTTCGACGCTGCGCCGGTTTTAATTCAGGGTATTCCTGCCCAGGCGCCCGGTACTCCGGAACCTTACATCATCCCGGTCTCCACCAGCTTCACCCTCTATTTCGCGCTCAAGTCCCGCGACTTCGCCGGCAATATTTCCGGTATTTCCAACGCGGTGATAATGGACGTTCAGCCCCCGACGCTGACGGCTATAGACCCAGCGCCCTCCTGGTTCATCAACAGGCCCTCAACTTTCTCCGTGCAGGCGGCTGATGACATCAGCGTTTCCAGCGTGGTTTTCTCTGTGGACGGAGTGGTTGTTTCAACGCTGAGCGCGCCGCCGTATTTATTCAAGTGGGATATCCTGTCATTTGCCGACGGCAATCATACGCTGACCGCACGGGCCGAAGACGCCGCCGGTAACCGGACAACAGTTTCAAGCGTGTATTATGTTCTTTACCAGCCGCCTTCCGTGCCGGTTATCAGCTCGCCATATTCCGGCTTCTCGGTAGCCATACCCACCTTTACGATAACCGGCACGGGAGAGCCCGGTACCACGGTTCAGGTCCGTATAAACGGCAGTGTTCTGGTTTCTACGCCCGTAGCCTCGGACGGTTCTTACACCGCCATAGTCACCTTACCGACGGAAGGCTCGTATACTCTTGCCGTGTTCGCCGCGGATTCCAGAGGCGCTGGCTCCGCGTCCGCTCCCATCTCCATCGAATACAATGTCACCGCTCCCAACGCGCCCTCTTCCGTATCGGCGGCCTCGATGCCGGGCGGCAAGGTCCGCCTCACCTGGCTTGCCCCTTCCGGTAAAGCCCCGGCACATTACCGCGTATACCGCAGCGACAGCGAAACAGCCCTTGTCTCCGGAGCTCCGGCCGTCACAGGCCTGTTGATCGCGGGCCCTGTTACCGCTCTTACTCTGGACAATACGCCGTCGGCCGACGGCTTCTACTACTACGCCGTTACCGCCCATGACGCCGCCGGCAACGAATCCGTTCTGTCGGATGTGGCTTACTCGCTTTCCGATTCGGTAGTTCCTTCGGCCTCCGTGACTTTGCCTGGTATAACCCCGCCGCTCGGCGCTGGGGCTTACCCTGTTCAAGTCATCGTTTCAGAAGTCCTAACCGCCGCCCCCTATTTCACCTTTACGCCAAGCGGCGGCGCTCCCATACAGATAAGCCTTGAACCGTCTGTAATCGCTAATATCTGGGTAGCCACGCTTACAATTACCCAGGCCATGCCTTCCGGTACAGGAAGCTTCTCTTTCCAGGGTACGGACCTCAGCGGCAACTCCGGGCAGACTATTACTTCCGGTTCCGCTCTGGCGCTTGAAACCTCCGGTCCCGTTGCGAATATCGCATTTATTCCCGCCGCCGGCCCGTCGTTAAAAGCGGGCCAATATTCGCTTAAGCTGACTTTAAACGAACCTGCCGCCGCAACGCCCGGATTCTACAGCATAGGCGCAATCACCGAAACGGTTTATGTATCGTCCTCCACGGACGCCGCCGTCTGGGACGGAGTTATTAACATATCCACAGCCACCGGCGAAGGTGTGCATAACTTCGCCTGGACCGCTTTAGATTCCCTTGGCAATGCCGGAACGCTAATAAGCGGGGCCACGTATTTTATAGCCGACACCGTGCCTCCAGGCGCGCCTATGTCCCTGAACTGGTCCTTCGGCGCTGGCGGGGCGGTGCTGCTTAACTGGTCCGGCGTAGGGGAAAAGCCGGCCTCCTACTGCGTTTACAGGGATAGCACCCTGCTGAATTGTTCCGTGCTCCCCGGCGGCGCTGGCCTTACCGGGGCCTTTACCGATATCCCGCCTCAAGAGGGCGGGCACGCTTATCATGTTACGGCTTTGGACAAAGCGGGCAATGAAAGTTTGCCGTCCAACGGTGTCACGGCCCAGTCCGACGCAACGCCGCCCTCCGCGCCGGCTTCTATTTCAGCTTCCCCCGCCGAGGCCGGCGGTGTTGATATAACCTGGTCCTCCGGTCCGGGCGAAGCGCCCTCCGGTTTCAGGCTTTACCGCTCCACCACGGTTATAACCTCCGTCTCCGGTCTGGCCTATCGGGCTTTGGTGGGCAGCCAGTCCACGGACCAGCCGCAGACCGACGGCGTCTATTATTACGCTATCTCAGCCGTGGACTTAGCCGGCAATGAAAGCGCTGTGTCCGTCTCTACGCCGGTCAGTTACGACAAAGCCGCACCGGTCATAGCATTAACCGGCATCGTTGACGGCGGTTATTATATGGCGCCGGTTAATCCGGCATACGCGGCTTATGATCTAAACCTGGACACTTCCACGCTGGCCGCGCGGCTGGATGGTTTACCGTTTACGTCAGGCTCGCCAGTAATTACCGCAGGCGGCCATAGCTTAACAGTTAGCGCGTCAGATCTAAGCGGGCACACCGCTTCAAAAACGGTCTCTTTCAGCATAGACCTTTCAAGCCCGGTGATAACGTTGTCCGGCATCGCAAACGGCGGTTATTATACGGCGGCGGTTACGCCTATAATTTCGGCTTCGGACTTGAATCTGTCTTCCGTAACCGCGCTTTTGAACGGCCAAGTCTATACATCAGGTTCGGCTATAACGGACAACGGCGCTTACACGCTTGAAATAACAGCTACCGATCGTGCCGGCAATAATACCCATATTTCTGCGGCGTTCAATGTCGATCTGCCGCCGCAGAAAGCGCAGAACCTGGCCGCGCTTATAGAAGATGGCGCAGCTCTTACCTTAAGTTGGACCACAGCCGGGGCCGGGGTATCCGTTTACAAGGTGTTCAAAGACGGTGTGTATCTCGGGCCGGTGGGCACGGACAAGAATTATTACAAGGATACGGCCTATACCGCCGGGGCGCATGTATACGAGGTTCTGGCTGTGGATTCCAAAGGCCGTGACGGCGTGCGCGCCCGCGCTGAGATCCCGGCAGTCTCGCTTGCGCTGGCCGGATATGGATCTTTCTTGGGGGATTCGGAGGCTTTGAACAAGGGCTTCTTTGATTATGTGCGGTTTACGATAACCAACGCAGGAACGCAGGCTGTATCCGCCGGCCCGCTTGTCCTTACCGTGGGCGGCGTACAGGCTGTCCCCGCCCAGACTGTAACAGTTCAGTCCGGCGGTTCAGCGGAAACGGCGGCTGTGGTCTATACAAGTGCCCAAGCCGCAGGAACCCTTTCGGCCAAGGGTGTGTTGACCCTGCCGCAAGGCGGCGATGCCGCCATCAGCGCGGCTATAAACTTTATCATGGCGACCAGGGACGCCCAGTCCCCGGTAGTTGAAGTATTGCCGGACGCGCTTGTGCGCGGTTCATATTCCAATGTAAGGGTGAAATTCAATAACTGCGGCTCGGCCCCTGTGGATATCGTAACCGCGCGCAAAATAGGCGGCGTTACATCCGCATCTGATAGTGTGTCGGCAAAACTACTTACCCTGTCCGGCCTCCTGCTTGCGCAGACACCGCTTACGCAGACCAATGCCGACATGGTAAGCTCCGGCGGGGATGTAATATACTTTGTAAGGATAATGCCCGGCGGCAGTTATACTTTTGAACCGATAAAGCTGGCGGTCTCGGAACTGGCGGAAAGCGTCACCGTGATGGGGGCCGTAAACGGCTTCGCTTATTCATTGAATTATAACCCGGTCTACGCGACACAGGTTTATACGGCTTCAAATGATGTTAAGACCGAATTGGCCGTCCCATATACGGCAACCATTTATCCGGAGCATCCGATTTATGACCAGAGCAGTTCAATTAAGATCATGGGCCATGTGAAAGACGTCTGGGAGAACATACTCTCTTCCTTCCCAGTTGTCGTTTCCATAGGCAATAACGGCTATACCAGAACCATGCAGACGATAACCGACAGTACCGGCGATTACAATGTAACTTTCACGCCCAATCCCGGTGAGTCGGGTATCTATAGCTTAGGCGTGCGCCATCCCGATATCGTAGGCGATGCGGCCACTTCCTCGTTTACGATAGTGGGCTTCGGGTTCAACTATACTGATTATTCGCTTACCATGCTGCAAGGAAGTAGCTATCCATTTGAAGTAATCTTAAAGAACACAGGCGGAAGCCCCTTGGAAGGATTAGTTTTCTCGGTTGAGCCGATATCAGGCGATGGCGTGACGCTCACGCCAAACCAGGGCTTGCCCCAAATACTACAGCCCGGCTGGCAGATGAAGATCGGGCTGACATGCGCCGCCGGAGTATCGGCTACCCATGGCAGGATGAATTTTAATGTTCATGATAGCAACGGCTTTATGCGCACCATGCCTATTACAGTAACCGTCGTAGCGCCGCAGGTTATTCCAAAGGTCACGCCGCAGGTCTTCTCGCTGGGGATGTTGGCCGGCGACAGCCGGATACAAACTATTACAGTGGCCAACATCGGCTTTACAACCTGGACCAATGTTAATGTGATGAATCCGACGCTGTCCTGGGTCAAGGTTGATGGGATGTCCGGCCTTATAAAGAGCCTTGGCTCTATTCCGCCGGGCGGCACCGCAAGCTTCACACTTAAGATTGAACCGCCGTCCGACCAGGCGACACAGGCCTACGCGCAGAATCCACTGGTTAATATCATAAGTGATAATTTCCAGACGGTTGCGATAAACGCCTGTATAACGGTAACATCGGCCAGGAACGCGAGCGTTTACTTCAATGTGACCAACGCCGATAAGCAGCCGCTGGACCCGACAAGATTCATTAGCGGCGCTAATATAACGCTTACCAGTCTGGATATAGCAGGACTAAGCATGACTGGCAAAACCGATGCAAATGGTTTTGTCGCGTTAAGCAATGTCCCAGCCGGAAAATATACATATCGAGTAGAATCAACAGGCGCGCAGACCGTTACCAATACGATCATTATTGACCCCGGCTTGGACCAGACTTTAAATATCCTGCTGCCAACTTCCATGGTGACGTATACGTGGTCTGTAACGCCCACGACGGTTGTTGACAAATACGACATCACGCTGGATATGACATTTAAGACTGATGTCCCCGCGCCCGCGATAGTTATAACTCCACCGCTTATCTCAAAAGATATGGTAGGAGGGCAGACGCTTTATGTCCAATACACCTTAACGAACAGGGGTTTAATATCCGTTTTCGATTTCCAACTCGAACCAGAGATGATAGACCCTGCGGTTAAACTAGAATTGCCGTTCACCTCAATACCCGAAATAAAGCCCGGCCAGACAATAACCGTGCCTGTAAAAATATATCTTGATCATGCCAGTTGTCACGAAGCCAGAATAAATCACAGAGGTCGCTATATGTGCGCCGCCGGCAACTGGACGGATATTGTGATAGAAACCCTAAGGATTCTTGTTGGAAATGAATGCCTTGGTGGAGGTGGGGGCTCAGGCAGCGAAACGACTACAATCGGGGCCATTGGCGGTGCGGCTGGGGGTGGTGGAAATGCCGGAACGGTATATAGAGGAATCTCGGCAGCAGATGCTGCATATCTTAATGCGGATACACAACAAAATATAGGGTGTGGTGGGAATTGCATAAATGGGACAATAGCCGGATGTGATGTGTGTCAAAGTTGCCAAAGAGGGATTTGTCAGTTTAATGCGAGTAATAATACGCGCTGTACAACTTCGGATGTTTGTAAAATAGCGCAATGTGTGAATGAAGAGTCGGGGAAATGTGCGATTACAGATAATAGCACAGATACAAACATAAGAGTGTCACGTGGCACGATTGATATACTAAGGTGCAGCCACCGAATTCCAAAACCGGGATATGGGGATATAGATCCGGATTCAGATGCAATCAATACTGACAGTCTAATAAGAGAACGGCTTGGAATTAACGGTTGCGGTTCTGCGGCGTCTAATCGAGTTGTCCCTAATGTAGTTTCTATCTGTGGTGTGGAAGTGAGTTTTTTGAAAAGTTGTAACAGGCATGATGCATGTTATGCCAAATGTAATAGTGATAGAAATTTATGCGATGATGTCCTAAGTGAGCAGATAAAAAATGAATGCAGGAGAGTTTTGGGTGATAGGACGCGAATTGTCTATATACAAGGACAGACTCCTATAATCCGAAGATGTGCGGATGAATGTTCGGATCTTGGGGATGTGTACCGGAGTGCTGTTCGGGGTTGGAATATGGGTATCGGACTTATTCCCGGGGCTCAAGCACCCTATGCGGGAGGCCAGCAAACAGGTTGCACATGTTGTCCATAAGGATAATGAGGAAGATAATATTATGAGCTTTTCAATCTTATTTTTGCCCTTATGTGGATTGCATATCGGTGCCTTGATTTTTACTTGGTATCTATTAAGAGTGTTTTCTAGCACATGTGAGAAGAAAATATCAATATCTTCCTTAAGTTGTAGCGCTACTATTGTTGTTTCAGTTTTAATCTCTTTATATGTATATGGTCTCACAACTTATCGGTTAGCTGTATTTGCTGGTTTTTTAGATTATAAGTCCGTTGATGGGTTCTTTTGGCCATTTATCCCTTGGATTTTTAGTGTTTCATTGGGAATATGTTCAATAACAATATTTCTGCTGGCTAAATATGGTTTTGAAATCGGTTTACGCAAGGAGTTAAAAACGAGGCTTTTGGTTGCGCCAATTGTTGTGGTGGGTGTGTGTATATTTTTTTCTGGATATGTGCTCGCAAACCTTATAAAGGGTTATGATTTGAAGGAAAGAGTCTGGTCATTTGCTGATCGATATGAAGAATTTGCTGACAGTAACAGTCAAATACAGCGGATCATGGCATTTAATATCCGCTATCAAAATAGTGTATTAGCTAAACTTTCCAAGAGCAATGATGAGGTCACACGAGCACTTGTTGCGGCTAATAGAATCACTGATGATGTGACACTGGGATTGCTAGCAAACGATAACTCCTGGCTGGTTAAAGCGTATCTCCTCACGAACCCGACGCTTTCTTGTGATGTTTTCAAGAAAATAGAACAGAGCGATACGGAAAATAATATCGAGAAACTTGGCGGCATACAAGTTAGTAAAGATGAAAAGGCAGAGTATAAATATTTAAAAATAGAAACGACAGCGGGTACCGTATATCTTAAAAAGTATAGTTCTGCTTGTGTCGCTATAAAAAGTGTGCGAATACAAAAACCTTTATACAACAGAGGGATGAAATATAAAGATATTTTTTTAGTTATTATCCCTGCGGTAATGTTAATCATAGGGCTAACGATAGTTTTTTACCGCATCGGTTTTTTTGAAGCGGTAGGGAAAGGATTGCAAACTAGTATATCCATACCTGCATTTTTATCTTTTTTAACGGCTATGCTCGGGTTTGTTGCCTACTGGTTATCGGAGCGAATGGTGTGGATTATTTTTGTGCCATTGTATATGGTATTTTTGGCACCGCTCATATATTTAGCTGTATGGCCAATTTATAAACTTATCTATTTACCATTTGACCCTGATTTTAATATCAGACAGATGCGGTCCATCGCAAAGATGGTGATTCTAATAGTGTACTTCTGTATGGTAAGCATAGCGTTTTGCAATTGGCATGGGATGGAAGGCGACTGGCGATATCTTATTCAACGCGGCAGAGTGTCGGAAAGGTTATTGGATATTTATAATGGTAGTAAAGAAGATATTCGTTTAAGAACCGAGCTAGCAAGAAACCCCAACACGCCGCCAGACATCTTAAATGCATTAGCTGAAACCAATGGAGATGCTGTGGCTTGGAATATAAACACCCCAGATGAAACACTGCGCAGACTTTCAAAGAATAAAAATTATTATCAACAATTATTAGAGAATCCGTCTTTGCCATGTGATACTTTGATTAAGATAGTAAATAGTGGGAAATATCGAATACTACCGCCCAGGTTGGCGGAAGTTCTTGGTGCGAAAATCAACCCAGAGGATAGAAAAAAATGGCCTCTGGAGGATAGAAAAGATAAACGCGATGTCTGCTTTAGGACGAGAGGCGTTCAAAAATAGATTGCATTTTTTAAATCCTGACGTCGCTAGATCTTGTGGCTGTTTTTGTTGAGAACAATGGTGCAGGTTTGTTAGCTGAAGTTGTAGTTCTTGATTCTTCGATTGTAGAAAATGGAGTAAGTTTATTAGCGGGGAAAAAAGTCGTTTATCCGCTAATACCGCCCGAAATTGCCGGGCGTTGATATTTGACAATTTATGCGTTACACCAGCCGCGCGGCTGCAATGCCGCCGTCCGGTGTAATGCAATCTGAGGTGGTCCCTAATCCGAGGTACAACGCTTTGTAGCCGCGTTGTGCCCTGGGTTGGGTTGATTCAAAAGGTCGCGGCAACCTTTTGCCCCGTAAGGGTAATGCCGGGCGGCAGTTATACTTTTGAGCCGGTAAAACTGGCCGTCTCGGAACTGGCGGAAAGCGTAACTGTTATGGGGGCCGTAAACGGCTTTGCTTACTCATTGAATTATAACCCGGTCTACGCGGCACCGGTTTATTCGGCCTCAAATGACGTTAAGACCGAACTGGCAGTTCCGTATACGGCCACCATTTACACGGAGCATCCTATTTACGACCAAGGAAGTTCAATAAAAATCATGGGGCACGTAGATGATGTGTGGTCAAATATTCTTTCGTCGTTCCCGGTGGTCGTCTCAATAGGAAATAACGGTTATACGCGCACAATGGAAACTGTAACTGATAGCACCGGCGATTACAATGTAACTTTCACGCCGAATCCCGGCGAAGCTGGTATGTACAGCTTGGGCGTGCGCCATCCCAACATTGTTGGGGCTGCTGCCACTTCATCGTTTACGATAGTAGGCTTCGGGTTCAATTATACAGACTATTCGCTTACGATGCTGCAAGGCAGCAGCTATCCGTTTGAAGTGATTTTAAAGAATACAGGCGGCAGTCCTCTGGATAGATTGGCCTTCTCGGTTGAGCCGATATCAGGCGAGGGCGTCACGCTTGCGCCAAACCAGGGCTTGCCGCAAATACTACAGCCCGGTTGGCAGATGAAGATAGGGCTGACCTGTAACGCAGGAAGCGCGGCTACCCATGGCAGGATGAATTTTAATGTTCATGATAGCAACGGCTTTATGCGCACCATGCCGATTACTGTAACCGTCGTAGCGCCGCAGGTGATTCCCAAAATGACACCGCAGGTCTTCTCGCTGGGTATGCTGGCCGGTGACAGCAGGATACAAACGATTACCGTGGCCAATATCGGATTCACAACATGGACCAATGTAAATGTGATGAATCCGACGTTGCCCTGGGTTAAGGTGGATGGGATGTCGGGCTTATTAAAAGAATTAGGTAATATTCCGCCCGGCGGGAATGCGAGTTTCACGCTCAGGATAGAGCCGCCCTCCGACCAGGCTACGCAGGCATACGCGCAGAACCCGCTGGTCAATATCATAAGTGATAATTTTCAAACGGTTCCGATAAATGCCGGGATAACTGTTACATCAGCAAGGAACGCCAACATTTACTTCAATGTAACCAATGCGGATAAGCAGCCGCTTGATCCAACTCGATTCATCGGGGGAGCGAATATAACGCTTACCAGCCTGGATATAGCGGGGCTAAGCATGACGGGTAAGACGGACACTAATGGATTTGTTGCGATTGGGAATGTCCCGAGCGGAAAATATACTTACCGCGTAGAATCAACGGGTGAGCAGACTGTCTCGAACAGCATTACTATTGACCCCGGCTTAGACCAGACTTTAAATATCCTGTTGCCCACCAGTATGGTAACTTATACGTGGTCTGTAACGCCCACAACGGTTGTTGACAAGTACGACATCACGCTGGATATGACATTCAAGACTGATGTGCCCGCGCCGGCGATAGTTATAAATCCGCCGCTAATCTCAAAGGATATGGTAGGAGGACAGACGCTCTATGTTCAATACACCATAACGAACAAGGGTTTAATATCCGTCTTTGATTTCCAGCTTGAACCAGAGATGATAGACCCCGCTGTAAAAATAGAATTGCCGTTCACTTCAATCCCCGAGATAAAGCCCGGACAAACGATAACAGTGCCTGTAAAAGTATATCTAGATCACGCCAGTTGCCACGAAGCCAGAATAAATCACAGAGGCCGCTACATGTGCGCCGCCGGCAACTGGACGGATCTGTTGATAGAACAGTTAAGGATTCTGGTTGGAAATGAATGTACAGGTGGAGGCGGGGGCGGCAGTGAAACAACTCCAGTCGGGGCCATCGGAGGTGGTGGTAGTAGCGGAAACGCTGGATCAGTAACATATGGCGGAGTCTCAGGAGTTGTTGCAGGTAGTGTCGCTCAAGTGGGCCAAGTTGCCAGTGTATGCGGCAATATAGGTTGTACAGGAGTAGGAGGGCGGGGTAGTTGCCCGCCTTGTAAACAGTGTGTTGCAGATGGACGTTGCGTTGCAGATCCTGGTCAAGATGGGCATGGGGAATTCTGCGGGCTGGCATCAAATATGTGCAAAAAAATGGTGTGTCAAACCGGAAATTGCGTCCCTGTAGATAACAGCCATGAGATTAATGCAAAAGTGGCAAATGGGGAAATCAGTATTACGGCATGTCCCAACAGGGTGCCGAAGTCCCCAACTATATATACCCCAACGGTAGATGGTTGCGGCTCAAGTAGTTTTAATGTCCCCGATACGGTAGGCGATATTTCATTAACAAGCGCGTGTAATACTCATGATAGGTGTTATGGGTTTTGTGGTACGGATAAGATAGGATGCGACTTTAGATTAGGGGTGGATATAACAAATATTTGTATGGCTTACGGACCATATGGTGCAAGTTTTGCTGCATGTATGACGGCGGCGACGACATATGCGTCGGCGGTCGCTCTAAGAGGTGGACCGGCTTATGAAGATGGTCAAAAAGCGGGATGTGACCGATGTTGTCCATAAAATAAAGGAGGTATATGTAAGAAGGGTATGAAAAACAATGTTAAATTAATTTATTGGCTAATTTGGATTATAGGACTGCTTACGATTGGTGCTACCGATTTTTTTTGCCATAGAGATTATGTCTTACGTCACCTGGACAATTTTTTATTTGTCACACTGTTCTCTTCTATTCCTTTTGGAGTATTAGCAATTTTTTTCAAAAGAGTAGTTGAAGATACAAAAACCAGCACTTATGATAAAGATGTTAAGTTTTCAGAAATTACAGGGGCATTTATTGTGACGTGTGTATATGCAATATGGTCGTTTTCCGCATCCATGAAAGATGCGCTTAACCCCGCTGGTTTTTTTTGGATTCTTAGTTTCGGAACGATTTATGTTGGTTATATTATAGGCGGATTTATATATGATTCTTTCGATAAAATGAGTAAAAAAAGAAGGGAATGAGGTAGGGGGGAAGATAGGGGACGTTGTTGACTAGTTGACTAACTTTTGAGAACTGATATGCCCAGACATGGAAGAATAGATATCGCCGGACAGCTGTACCATGTTATCGCTCGCGGCAACGAGCGAAAGGCTATCTTTGTTGAAAAAGAAGATTACGAAGATTTCATTGCGCGGTTTAAGGCAAGTCTGGAAAGAACAGGCGGTAAATGTCTGGCCTGGTGTCTCATGCCTAATCACTTCCACCTGTTGACCCTGCGCGGAGGGAAACCTTTAGCCGAGTTGATGCGCAGACTTATGACCGGCTACGCGGTAAGCTTTAATATAAAACACAGACGTGCCGGGCATTTATTCCAAAACCGTTATAAAGCCATCATGTGCGACGAAGAAGAATATTTGCAGGAGCTTGTGGCATATATTCATCTAAATCCTCTTAGGGCAAAGCTTGTTAAAGACTTTGACGCTTTAGAGAAATATCCCGGGTGCGGACATGGCGCATTAATGGGCAGGTGTAAGCCGGACTTTCTGGAAAGAGAATATGTTCTTAGCCATTTCGGGAACAAAGTTGCTTCTTACGATGCTTTCATTAAGGAGCGGCAGAACAAATATAAACGCGGCGAATATTCAGGCGGCGGGTTAAAAAAGAGCATGGGCGGGCTCTTGAACGTTTTAGGCATGGGGAAAGACCGGGAAGCCTATGACGACAGCATATTGGGCCATGGGGATTTTGTTGAAGAGATCTTAAAGAAAGCGGGCGAAGTTCCCGTCGCAAAAAAGACAAGCGAAGCAGTGCTTAAAGAAGCCGCGGAACTCTCGGGCGTAGAGCAACAGGAGATCTTAAGGCCGGGACATGGGCACAAAGCGGCGCAAGCGCGGGCGATTTACTGTTATATGGCAAAAGAAGCGGCCGGGGTCGACGGCACAATATTATGCGGCCAACTTGGGTTAAGTCGCAGCGGGATATCGAGATTGTTAGAGAAAGGGCGGAGGCTGTTATGCGCGCAAGGAAAATAGTTAGTCAACTAGTCAACAACGTCCCCTATGTTGCGGTTTGTATTTATATTTTGGGACTATGCACTATCAGCGTTAATGGTTACTGCGAGACGCCAACCGTTTCGTGCGGGGATTTGAACAGGAATATTACGGGTCAGGGCGCGAAGATGATCATAGTGGATGTGCGCGGGGCTTCAGATTTTGAAAGGAGCCATATACCCGGCGCTATCAACGCGCCGTATGACAGCATTGAGAAGGCTAACCTTCCTAAAGAAGGGCTTATGGTCCTTTATTGCGGAAATAACCAATGCCCGTGGAGCAAACTGGGCGCTAAAACGCTTGAAACCGCCGGGTATAAGAACGTGAGCGTGTTGGATGGCGGCATTACAGAGTGGATGGCCGAGGGTCTTGCACTTGAAACAGTCACCGGATTGGAAAAGAAAAGCGCGGTCATGACCGTTGCCGGTATTGCTCCGGCGCAGATGCTTAAACTTCTGGCGGACAAAAGCATGGGCATTGTAGACACGCGGCCGGAGAAAGAATTTAAGATAGCGCATCTGCCGGGGGCCAGGAATATTCCGTTCGAAGGGTTGGAGGCCGCTATCGCCGCACTTTCAAAAGATCCCGAGTGGGTGATCTATGACCGGCAGCAGGAAAACGCCAAAGCCGGCGCGCGGCAGATGATTGAGAAAGGTTTTAAGGTGAAAGAATTGTTAGGCGGGATACAGGTCTGGTCGGCGAAGAAGTATCCGTTAAAAACAGGTCCCACCACCCGGACAGGCGACTAAAATCGCCTCCCCTGCAAGGCCCGCTAAAGCGGGCGGCCGGGCGGGAGTGTGCGGGAATCCAGTAGGACAAAGGAGGCGCCAGTATGATCGTCAATAATAAAAGATTTACGCTGGTTTTTGGCGCCATCATGTTTGGCGCGGTTTTTGCTTTTGCCCCGGTCAATGCCGCCGCACAAACCAGCGTCTGCGCCAAAGTCAGCCTTGCCATAAGCCAGGAAGCCACGCTTGAAAGAGAGGCCTTTGACGCCGCGCTCGGCATAACCAACGAGTTCCCAAACTACGGCCTTGAGAACTTCCGCGTAGATGTGGTTATAAAGGACGCCGCCGGCAATCCCGCCGACGGGATGTTCTTCGTAAGGGTAAACTCCAAAGACGGCATAAGCGGCGTGGACGGCACCGGCATTGTGCAGCCGGCTACCACAGCCGATGTGCATTGGCTTATTATACCCAGCACCGGTGCCGGCGGAACGGATCCGCTGGGCCTGAAGTATTCTGTAAAGGCCGATATCTCGTACAAGCTTAACGGCATTTATCAGACCGTTTCCACTTACGAAGATCATATAACCGTAAAACCCCAGCCCGCTTTAAAGCTTGAGTATATGCTGCCGTTCGAAGTTTTCGCCGACGAACCGCTGACCGAAGGTGTGATAGAGCCCGTAGAGCCATTTCCTGCTGGCGTCAGGGTGACGAATGTCGGCTATGGCACGGCAAAAAACTTCAAGATAGATTCCGGCCAGCCTGAAATAACCGACAATAAACAAGGCTTTGCCGTTGATACGAAACTGTTGGGCACATATGTCGGCAATAAAAAGATTCCGGACACTCTTTTGGTGCCCTTCGGCGATGTAGCAGCCGGCGGCGTCACACAGGCCGCCTGGATAATGTCCACGAACCTTTCTGGCAGGTTCATTAAATTCGACGCCAAATTCAGCCATGCTGATGAGCTGGGCGGCCAGCTTACCTCGCTTGTGCAGAACGCGACTACCTATACGCTGTTAAAAGATGTGCTGGTCGATCTGCCGGGGCGCGACAGCCAGTTCGATTTTCTGGTAAACACCACCGCCTCGCGCGACACGATGTACGATATCCTTTCCGCCGGCGGCGAGATAGCGCCGGATTTTATATTGGAGTCCGACCAGCCCGCGCCTATACCGGTTGAGCGGCTTAGCAGCGAGTTCTCCGGCGCTCTTGGCGGGGCCAATACTTCGGCCACGCTTAAACTCACGGGGATTTCCGTCTCGAACGCATGGGTGTACACTTCCGTCCCTGCCCCGCTGGATGGAAAAGCCAGGCTTTTATCAGCGGTTAGAAGCGACGGCAAAGCCATCAACTCCAAAAACATCTGGATATCCAAGCATTTTAATAAAAACCCCATTTCTTATATTTACAGGCTTAACCTTTTAGACTATAACCCGCCGCCCAAGGCGGAGTATACGCTCAATTTTGCCCTTAATTCCGTTGATACCCCGCCGGCCGCCATAGCGGACCTTAGCGCTTTCTCAGTTTACAACAGCGCGCAGGCAGGGCTCAGTTGGAGTTCCACCGGCGAAGACGGCGTCACTGGCTCCATATTCGGCGGACATTACTTGATAGAATCAGCCACCAGCGCCGCGGCCGCTTTTAGCCCGTCATCGGCACAGATAGTTTTCAGCACCAATACCATGCCCGGCATACCGCAGAATTATCCTTTGGCCGGCCTTATGGGCAACACCTCGAATTATTTCAAGCTGTGGCTGCAGGACACCGGCGGCAGTATATCCGCTGATTCTAATTTGGCGCAGCTGTATGTATTGCCGAACCCGCCGGTGGATTTAGTGACCGGTATTGTAAGTTCGGCCACGGTAGCGGTAACCTGGTCCGCCGGAAACAATAATGCTCCTATAGAATACAGCGTCTCTATCGATACCGACGCTGCTGAACCTGTTGTGCTGGCTTCGCCGTTTAAAGAGCCTTCGGACAGGTCGTTTTTGTTTGCCGGATTGACGCCTAATACCACTTACTTGATATACGGCCAGGGTAAGAACCCCGAGAGCGGAGTCATGTCCGCGCAGGCCGCTTTGGGCGGGGTGGTCACGCTTGCAGCCGGGCCAGGAGCGCTTAGCGCTTCAACTATATATATTTCCAGCTTTACCCTTACCTGGGGCGCCAACGGCAATCCGGACTGGACCGAATACCTTGTCCAGATCTCCACTTTGCCGAAGCGGACTTCTGCCGCAAAGGAAAGCGGCTGGGTCAGGTCCGACGGATACGCTTTTAGCGGGCTTCTGGAAGGAACTTCTTATTATGCGCGGGTGAAGGCCCGGAATTCAGCCGGGATAGAAACGGCTTTTACGAATCTAGGAATCTTTAAGACCGGGCGTTTGGATATTATCGCTCCGGTGACGGATCTTGCGTTCGCCGGTACACACTTCGGCTCTGAACCGGTTTATGTTTCCAGCCTTACCAAGATAACTTTAAGCGCTTTCGATGATGTTACGAATGTGGGCGATAGGCTCGGGACCGCGGCAAATTCGTATTACTCGGTGGATTCCGATACGTACAGCATTTACGCCGGAACTATCACCATACCCGGTGAAGGCGCGCATCTCTTGCGCTACTACAGTGTAGACGCAGCCGGTAATATGGAGGCCGTAAAAACTTCCAGCATAACCGTGGATAACACCGCGCCGGTGACCGCCGCTATTGTTCATGGTCTGGAACTGGCAGATGGCGCCACTGCCTATATGACCGTCGGCGACACCGTTACGCTCAGAGCCACGGATGAAGGTTCCGGCCCGGCCGGCGTGTATTACACCTTTGATATGGCGTTCTCCGTCGCTACCTCTACGGCTTATATTACGCCGTTCACGCTGGAGGCGGGCACCCACACCGTTCACTATACGGCTTTTGACAATCTCGGCAGCCAAACGCCGATCAAGAGCGTGTTCGTAACAGTGACCGGCGGCAAGATATTCTATGTCGCCGGGAATACCGGGAACGACTCGAATAACGGATTAAGCCTGGCCCGCGCTTTCGCCACTATAATGCACGCGGTTTCAGCGGCCGGTCCAGGGGATACAGTACTTGTAGCTACCGGAACTTATCATGAATCGCTTAATATAATCAAATCATCCGTAACACTCCGCGCAATAGGCGAGGCGCTGCTTGACGGTGACACTAATGGCGATGGAGTTCGGGATCTATTTAGCGCATTCCGCGTGGATTCCGCTTCTGACGTCAAAATTATCGGGTTTACGGTCAGGAATTATACAGCCGGTATTTCCGCTGTTTGGGCGGATGGCATACTTATTTCAAGCTGTGTGAGTACCGACAACCTCGCTGATGATATTGACGTGGGACATTCTTCCGGCGCCGTGGTCGAATGGAATACCGCGCTGCGCAGCGGATTTGGCATAGCCGTGCAGGTCGGCACCGTACGGTATAATGTGGTCGCGCATAACCGCGACGGAATAATGGCCGGTGAGAATCAGCCTACTGAAGCCGGCACCTTTGTCTACAATAACACCGCATACGACAATACCGTGGAACCCGGTCGCGGTTCCGGGATAGTTATAGATGCGAGGTACGGTCATATCAGCGTAAGGAACAATATCCTCGCAAAGAACCTGAAAGGGTATAGTGTCATGGATTCCTCCGGTATGCCGTCGAACGTCGACATGGATTATAGCGATATTTGGGGAAATCTGTGGAATGATCCTTTGATGCCGCACGGCGCGCATGACATTTTCGGGGACCCGCGTTTTGTGAACGAGGCGGGTGACGACTACCGCCTAGAAGCTAATTCTCCGAGCATAGGCGCAGGCGAGAACGGGGTTACGATCGGCTATTATCAGGGTCCGTTCCTGCCCGCGACCGACAGGCAGCCGCCGGTGGTTTCCGCCTGGATAAACGGGCGGTTGTTGACCGATGGCGCGACGGTTTATGTAACCGCCGCGGACACCTTCACGTTGACCGCCGTAGACGACTTGTCCGGTCCGAAGGATATACTTTACACGTTCAACACAGCATTCTCGACGGCTTCCGCCACAGTTTACACACCGCCGTTGGCGCTGTCTTCAGGCACTTACACGATGTATTATTCAGCCGTGGATAATGCCGGCCATGTGGCGGCCGCAAAGACGGCGTTCATAACGATGCATTACGGCGCACCGGACATCACGCCGCCGTCGACGCAAATCTACGTCGACGGTGTTATGATCTCTTCAAATGCCCCCGCCATATATGTGCGGCCGGGATCCGCTGTTACGTTCGGGGCGAGCGATCCGCTGGTGGACGGCTACGCCAGTGGGGTGGCTCTAACCACGTTCACGATGACGCAATTGATCTCTTCCAACTGGGTGACGCTTATCAGCGGAACCTATTCGTTCCCATTGATCCCCCAGCGGGAAGGCTATTACACGCTGTATTTCCAGAGCGTGGACAGAGCCGGGAACTGGGAAGCGCAAAATGTGCGGCCCGGCTACGTGGACGGTACCGCGCCGCTGATTAACGCCTTAATTAACGGAACGACCATAGAATCGGGAGCGTCTGTAACAATGGCCTCCACTGATACCGTAACGCTCAGTTATTTCGACCCTGTTTCCAACGGCATAGCATCCGGTATTAAGAGTCCGTTGTATTCCCTTGATACCGAGTTTTCAACCACGACCGCCATACCATACAGTGAGCCGTTCATGCTGGCAGCGGGCACCCATACGGTGTTTTATACCGCTGTGGATAATGCCGGAAATATCGCGGAAGTTAAGATCACTTCTATAACAGTAAGCGCCGCGAATTATCCGGCGGAGATCTCGCCTTCTTCAGGACCTATCGGGGTGCCGTTCACGATAACGGGGACGGGGTTCGGCGCGTATTCAGCCGGTATAACGGTTGCGCTGATCGGCGGTACCACCGCGCCGCTTACGCTCTGGAGCACGACCACAATTAAGGGTACTGTTCCCGGCGGCTTGGCCCCCGGCGAGTATCCCGTTCTGGTGAAACGCGGAACAACGACCATCGTCAATGTCGAGCCGTTCACGGTGACCGTCCCCGTACTGGATACTATCACGCCTTCGTCCGGCGCGATTGGAATACCGTTCACTCTAACCGGCGCATGGTTCGGTAATTATGCGGCGAATTACACCAAGGTTTTGATAGGCGGAGCGACCGCACCGCTAACCTTGTGGACCGACACAAAGATACAGGGAACCGTGCCCGGCGCTTTGGGCATTGGAGACCATGACGTTATCATCGAGCGCGCGATAAACGGCGGGGTTGTGCGCAGCTCTAGCGTAACTTTCACACTTGTAACGCCATCGGTGGATGGTGTAACGCCTTCTTCCGGCGCGATAGGGGTGCCGTTCACTATTACCGGTACGAACTTCGGCAACTATGTGGCCAACTACACCAAAGTATTGATAGGCGGAGCCACCGCGCCGCTGACCTTGTGGACCGACACAAAGATACAGGGCACCATATCTGGTACGCTGAATCCCGGCGATTACAATATTGTGGTCGAGCGTGCGCTTAACGGCGGCGTAGTCGATGCGGAGCCTGCGCAGTTTAAAGTGATCACACCGTCGCTTTTCTCCATCATCCCGACCTCCGGTTCCATAGGCGTGAGCTTTACGCTTACAGGCGCGAACTTCGGCAACTATGTGGCGAACTACACCCGCGTATTGATAGGCGGCGCGACGGCTCCGCTGACGCTCTGGAGCGATTCAAAAATACAGGGCACCGTTCCGGGACTACTTGCTTCCGGAACATATGATGTTGCCGTGGAACGCGCCCTTAACGGCGGCTTGGTACGAACGTCTACCGTACCTTTTACGCTGGTAATCCCATCAATAGCGTCCGTAACGCCCTCTTCGGGCGCTATCGGCGTGCCGTTCACCATAACCGGCACGAATTTCGGCAACTATGTGGCCAACTACACCGTCGTATTGATAGGCGGAGCCACAGCGCCGCTGACGCTTTGGTCCGACACCAAGATACAGGGCACTATCCCCGGTGTAGCGCCGGGCGACTACGATCTGGTGGTCCAGCGCGAGCTTAACGGCGGCGTTGTGACTACACCTCCGGCGCAGTTAAAAGTAATTGTTCCTACGCTTACCGGTGTTACGCCTTCAACGGTTACGATAGGTTCGCCGTTCACGCTGACCGGCTCCAACTTCGGCAATTATATATCCGGTTACACCAATGTCCTGATAGGCGGGGCCACCGCGCCGCTGACGTTATGGAATGACACGACAATACAGGGCACGATACCGGGCAGCTTTGGTTCCGGGCAATATCCTGTGACGGTCGAACGCCGGACCGCCGACGGTATAGTTGCGCGCAGCAATGCGCTGACTTTTGCCGCAGTGGGCATAAATGTCAGCAGTATAACGCCTGCGGCCGGGCCGATAGGCGTGCCGTTCACGCTTTACGGCTCCAACTTCGGCAATTATGTGGCGAACTATACTATGGTGCTGATAGGCGGAGCTAGCGCGCCGCTGACATTGTGGACCGACACAAAAATACAGGGCACGATACCCGGGGGCCTTATGATTGGCGACTATCCCGTCGTTGTCGAACGCAATATGAATGGCGGACAGGTACTGTCTTCAACCTTAACCTGGACTATGGCCACGCCGTCGCTGGCCTCGGTCAATCCGTCGTCGGGCGCTATAGGCATTCCGTTCACGCTGACCGGCGCGAACTTCGGCAATTATGTAGCCAATTACACCAAGGTGCTGATAGGCGGGGCCACGGCGCCGCTGACATTGTGGACGGACACCCAGATACAGGGCACCATCCCCGGCGCGTTGACTCCCGGCGATTACGCGCTGTATCTTGAGCGCGCGCTTAACGGCGGCGTGGTCCGAACCTCGACCGCGACATTCACGGTGGCCGCGCCTGGCATAACGTCGGTAAGCCCGTCGACGATCGCGGTGATAGCGCCGTTCACGCTGACCGGCTACGGCTTCGGCAATTATGTCGCTAATTACACCAAGGTCGTGCTGAACGGTTTGGCCGCGCCGCTGACCTTGTGGTCAGAGACCAAGATACAGGGCAAGCTGCCGTTCCTGCCTGCGGGTAATTATCCGTTGCAGGTTCAGCGGTATTTGAACGGCGGACTTGCAGAAAGCGCCACGGCTTATATAAGTGTGGCCGGGCCGCTCATCTCCAGTATGACGCCATCGAGCGGAAGCGGCGGCACCGCGTTCACCATCAACGGCTTTTACTTCGGGCCTTACGATTCAAGTCTTGTAAACGGGAAGCCGTCCATCCGCGTAACAGTAGACGGCGCGGTCTGCTCTTTGAGCCTCTGGTCTGACACCCAGATAAAAGGCCTTATTCCGGATTCGATAAGTTTTGGCACGCATACGGTGCTGGTGGAGCGTGCCGCGTCCGGCGGGACGGCCTCGTCCAATGCCGTGCAATTCACTAAACCCGGCGGCGGGTACGGAGTGTCTTCCGTTTCCTCTTTTGCGAAGACCAAAGTCGCGCCCGTCGCCGTCGGTGAACACAAAGCCGAACTGCCGCTTTCGCCAGACTGGGGCGGCGCGGTGGAAAGTCCGGCCCGCTCGGCGGTCATAGTGCCGGAGAACGCATTGGCGGAAGAAACGGTTATAACCATATCGCCGGATAATCCATCGGGCGAAGAAGCGGCCAGACGGGACGCGTCCGGGAAGCGTGAACTGCTTGCGGCCGTGGGTCCCGCCGTGGCCTTCGGTCCCGAAGGTTTGATCTTCGGCCATGACGCCGAGCTTAAATTGCCTTACGATAGTGATAAACTGCCCAGCGGTAAGACCGTAAGCGATCTGGCCGTTTACTGGTGGGACGATAAGAACAGCGAATGGGTCATGCTGCCTTCCGAGCCTGAGCAGACGCCTGTCCGGCTGAAAGCGAAGACGGGGCATTTCTCGGTCTATCAGGTGATGGCGAGCGGCGTAGCGATCCTACTTGCCGACCCCGCGTTCAAGGCGGGCGAGCATTATGCCTACCCGAACCCGACCAAAGGGAATAACCCCAAATTCCATTTCGAATGCGGACTTGCCGATAGCGCGCGGCTGAGCGTGTACGACATAAGCGGGCATAAAGTATATGAAGCCGACATGGGCGCGGCTGTTGTGCTGGGAAGCAAGTACGCGTATGAGAAAACCTGGGACGTCGGTAACGCGGCGAGCGGCGTATATGTGTACATCCTGCGCGCCAATAAAATCGGTTTTAGCGATATAGTGAAGAAGGGGAAAGTTGCAGTGATTCGCTAATGCGAATCACTGAGGGTCACAAGATACAAGACATAGGTCACAAGCCAGAGGGTATAAACACGAAGTTCACAAAGCTGGTTTTAGGATAAACTTCGTGAACTTTCTGTGCAAAACTTTGTGACCTTTGTGGTTTAATCGGAAAAATTTGTGGCTTTGTGTGAGATATTTTAGCGGTTGATGTTTTAAGGATAGTTATATGAGAAAATTAATATTTGCGATAGGGCTGACGCTGGGCCTGTGCGCGGGGGCCGGGGCCGAAGTATCGTCCGAGGCGTTCTTAAAGATAGGCGCCGGCGCGGAGGCCGCGGCGCTCGGCAATGCCTACACCGCGACAGCGGAAGGCCCGAACGCCGTCTACTGGAACCCCGCCGGCATCGCCGGAGCGGATCAGTCTGCTGTAACTTTTACGCACACTATTCTTTATAATGAGGTTAATCACGATTTTGCCGCGTTCTCCGCTAAAGGCCTCGGCGGGAATCTAGGCGCCGCCGTAACCTGGCTAAGCTACGGCGATCTTAACGGCAGGGATATAAACGGCCTTCCGGCTGGAAATTTTTCCGCGGAGGATATGGCTTTAAGCCTTGCGTACGGAGCAAACCTTGGCGCGGAGATAAAGGCCGGACTGGCCGTAAAATATATTCACAGTAAGATAGAAAGCGCGGCAGGCGACGGTTTCGCTATGGACGCCGGTATAAAGTGGGCCATGCCGATTAACGGCCTTAAAGCCGGGTTCGCGATGCAAAATCTGGGTCCGGAATTCAGGTTTTCGGGAAATAAAAGGCCTTTGCCGCTTACCTGGAACGCCGGTCTGGAATACAGCGGTATAGACCGTTTTAAATTTACGCTTGACGGCAAGACGCGTCCGGAAGACGGGGATGACGAATTATGCTTCGGGGCCGGGTATCGTGCGGCGAAAGGGCTGGTTCTGCTTGCCGGTTACAACGGAAAAGCGGCGAAAGCCGGCAAGCAGAGCGGGTCCGGCGGTTTGAAGGCACTGGATAATCTGCGCGGCATAAGCGCCGGATTCGGAGCGTCATTAGGCGGCTTAGAGCTGGATTACGCGTTCACCCCGTACGGCGAACTGGGCAACGCCCAGCGAATAACCCTGTCCGCGGCCTTTTAACCCAAAACCTTCAGGCTTTTAGTTTCACGAACCACTTGGCCATCAGTTTGGAAACCGCGGCCTGCTCCTCTTTCGTCAGCTGGGCGGCAAGGCGCCGTATGGTGGCGTCGTAGCCGTCCCAGACCTTCTCCAGGAGCTTTTTGGCTTTGTCGGTGTTCTTGATAAGGTTCACCCGGCGGTCGGTCTTGTGGGGGTAGCGCTTTATCAGGCCTTCTTTCTCCATTCTCTCCAGCAGCCGGGCCATGTTGGAGGCGGTGGCGATGATCTTCTTGCCCAGCTCTACCTGGCTCAGGCCCTCGGGCCGGCTCTGGTACTCCAGCACGGCCAGCACGTTGAATTTGATCACGCTAAGCCCGAACGGCCCTAAATAGCCGGCGATCGCGTTGTCGAGCATCCTGTAGACGAGCGCGACGCCGAAGACGGGGATCTCGTAGGGTCTGTATACTTTGGGGTCCATGCCGAATAGTTCGCAAGCGTTCATAATGCCTCCGACCGCGGGGATAAAAGGAATGTTAGCAAAAAAGCCATTGACAAATCAACAGTTTACATGTAAACTATATCCGGCGGGTGTGCTAAGGCCGAAAGCCGGGAGGTTTTATGAACGGGAATAAGATAAGCACCAGCAGCGCCGGTTTCATAAATCTGCTGATCACCGAGAGCCTGGGCGCGTTGAACGACAACGCGTTCAAGTTCTTCGTCACCCTGATGGCCGCGGCTACGCTGCCGATGGGGCAGGCCGCCAGGATCATCGCGCTGGCGGGGTTCTGCTTCATCCTGCCCTTCATTTTCTTCTCCAGCTTCGCCGGGACCCTGGCGGACAGGTTCGACAAGAAGAAAATAATAGTAATCCTTAAAATAGCGGAGCTGGCGCTGATGATGCTCAGCTTTATTCCGATCTATTATAAGAATATTCCGTTCATGCTGCTGGTGCTCTTTCTGATGGGCATCCACAGCGCCGTTTTCGGGCCGGTAAAGCTGGCGATAGTGCCCGAACTGCTGGAAGACAAGGATATATCTAACGGCAACGGACTTATGTCCATGATGTCCTTCTTCGGCATTATTCTGGGCGCCGCGTCCGCTGGAGTGCTGATGTCGCTGGTAAAAGGGCGCTTTTATCTCGCTGTGCCGTTCTTTGCCGCCGTGGCGCTGACCGGGGTTGTCACCAGCCTGTTCGTGAAGGACGTGGAAGCGGCGGGTTCCGACGAAAAGTTCCAGCTGAATGTGTTCGCCAAAATAATCGCGGACCTCAAAGACCTGCGCGGCCACGAAAGCGTATACCGCGCGCAGATGGCGGGGGCGTACTTCTGGTTCGTGGGCGCGATGTTCCAGATGAACATCCTGATCTACGGCAAGGAGCTGATGAAGGCCGGCGACACGCTGCTGAGCGTCTTCCAGGTCGTGGTAGCGCTGGGCATAGGGCTGGGCAGCTACGTCGCGGGCAGGCTCTCTAAGAACAAGGTGGAACTGGGGCTCGTGCCGATAGGCGCGCTGGGGCTTGTGCTGTTCTCTCTGGCGCTGGCGTTCAGTTTCGGCTCGGCCCACAGAACTATCGTCAACCTGTTCCTGCTCGGGTTCAGCGGCGGCATTTTCATCCTGCCGCTGACGGCGTTCGTGCAGTACCGCAGCCCGGCCGAAAAAAGAGGGAAATTCATAGCGGTCGGCAACATCCTGGCCTTCACCGGGGTGCTTATCGCCTCGGGCTTCCTGTGGCTGACGAGCGGCTATTTCAAACTGGACCCGGCCGAGATCTTCTGCGTGCTGGCCGTAATGACGCTGGCGGTCGCCGCGCATATCATCACGGTCCTGCCAGAGTTCCTGCTCAGGCTCTGCGTTTACCCGATAGCCAATATCGTCTACCGCATCAGGGTGCTGGGCGGGGAGAACGTGCCTCTGGATTCCGGCGCGCTGCTGGTCTCCAACCACATGTCGTTCATAGACGGCATACTGCTGATCGGCGCTTCGCAGCGCCCGGTGCGGTTCATCGTGCACAAGAAATTCTACGACCTGCCCGGCCTTAAGCTGCTGTTCAGGCTCGCCGGCTGCGTGCCCATCAGTCATTCGTCGGGGCCGCATGAGATCGCGGACTCGCTGAACGAGGCCAGGAAGGTGTTGGTCAACGGCGATATAGTATGTATTTTTATCGAAGGGGAAATTTCCCGGCACGGGCAGATGCTGCGCTTCAGGCGCGGCTACGAACACATCGTGAAGGGCCTGGACGTGCCCGTCATTCCGGTCCATCTCGACGGCGTGTGGGGGCGGATGTTCAGCTTCGAGGGCGGGCGGGCGCTCTTCAAGTGGCCCAAGAGGCTGGGCTACCCAGTTACGGTCAGTTTCGGCCGGCCGCTGCCTTCCGACACGACCACCAGCCGCATCCGGTTCGTGATGCAGGAGATAAGCGCCGAGGCCTTTAAGAATCGGCTCGCCGCTAAGCTGCCGCTGCCGCTGGCCTTCGCCGAGGAGGCGAAAAAGCACTGGTTCAGGTTCTCGATGGCGGATTCCTCAGGGAAAAAGCTTTCGCTCGGCTCCGCGCTGACCGGGGCGGTGATGCTGTCCAGGATACTCGGCAAAGTCCTGCCTCCGGCCGTGAACGTCGGCATCCTCGTTCCGCCGTCCGCGGGCGGCGCGCTGGTCAACGCGGCGGTGTCCCTGCTCGGCAAGGTGCCGGTCAACCTGAATTACACCAATCCGCTGGAAGCTGTCATGAGCTGCGTTAAAAAGGCCTCAATAGAAAAAATAATAGTTTCAAAAAAGCTGGCGGAGAAGATGGGCTGGCCCGTGTCGGAAAACATGATCTTCATCGAGGACGTCGGCGCCGGCGTCTCGCGGCCCGAGGCGCTGCTGACGGCCGCCGCGCTCTTCTTTACGCCGATGTTCGTGCTGCGGCGCACCGTCCTGGCCAAAGCGAACGTGCCGCTGGAGGCGACGGCCACCATAGTCTTCACCAGCGGCTCTACGGGCGACCCCAAAGGCGTGATGCTGTCGCACTCCAATATCCACGCGAATATCGAAGCCATGGCGCAGATATACCAGATAACGCCGTCGGACCGTCTGCTCGGCGTTCTGCCGTTCTTCCATTCTTTCGGCTTCACGGTAACGCTCTGGCTGCCGCTGATAGTGGGGTTCGGAGTGGTGTACCATTATAACCCGCTGGAAGCGCAGGCGGTAGGGCGTCTCGCCAAAAAATATAAAGCGACGATGCTGCTGGCGACGCCCGGCTTTCTCGCTTCTTATATCCGCCGCGTGGACGCCGGCCAGTTCGCCGGCCTGCGGCTCGTGGTCGTGGGAGCGGAGAAGCTGCGCGAGGAGATCTCCGCCGCCTTTAAGGAGAAATTCGGTTTGACGCCGCTGGAAGGCTACGGCTGCACGGAGCTTTCCCCGGTGGCGTCGCTGAACACGCCGGACATCGATATCGACGGCGTAAAGCAGAAAGGCGGAAAGACCGGCACGATCGGCAGGCCGATGCCCGGCGTCGCCATGAAAGTGGTGGACCCGGAAACCTTCGAACAGCTCGGCCCGGACACTGCGGGTCTGCTGCTGGTCAAAGGCCCCAATATAATGAAAGGCTATCTCAACGACGAAAAGAAGACCGCGGAGGTCATGCGGGACGGCTATTACATCACCGGGGATATCGCCGCCATCGACGACGACGGCTTCGTCACGATAACCGACCGGCTGAGCCGTTTCAGCAAGATCGCCGGCGAGATGGTGCCGCACATCAAGATAGAGGAAAAACTGCACCAGCTCGCGGGAGTCATAGACCGCACTTTCATGGTCGCCGCAGTGCCCGACGCCAAAAGAGGGGAAAAGATCGTGGTCCTGCATACTTACGAGGAGAACGTCGGCGAACTTCACAAACGGCTCTCCGACAGCGGCCTGCCGAACCTCTGGGTCCCGGAGAAGAAAAACTTTTATAAGATAAGCGCCATGCCGGTGCTGGGTTCCGGCAAACCGGACATGGCGGCGATGAAAAAGCTGGCGCTTGAAATGGATTCGGCAGCCGCGCCGGCCCTGGGGGTTTTATGAACGAAGACGAAAAGAGCGAGCTGTATCTCCTTCGGCAGGCTATCGCGCGGTTATCGGACCGCATGGAGCGCATGGAGCAGAAACAGCGCGCGATAGACCGCGCTCAAAGTTTATCCGTCCGTCCGCCGGAAACCGGGTCTCAAATTCCCGAAAGGGATAAGGACTTTATAGGCGCGGACGCTAAAAAAAGCGCGTTGGAAAGCGCGCCTCGGTCGCAGAACGCGGACGCGGCGCGGATTCAGTCGCCTGTGCCGCAAAGGCTCCAGCCGCCGGTCCCGGCTCCGTCTCCCGCAGCGCCAGCGCAGCAGCCCGTCAAAGCGGCTCCGCCCCCGGCGCCCGCTAAACCTGAAATTACTTTGCCGGAGAAGAAACGGGTAATAGCGCCCGGGCCGGTCCCGCTTCCTGAACTCCCCAAACCTCAGATCGTGCCGGTCGAAAAAAAACGGGAAATTTCGCCCGCTTCCGTAGCCGCATTCGCGGTTTCGGCGACGCCCGAACCGGCGACGCCCGCTGCTGCGGCTGAAGCGCCCAAACCGGCGGTCGCCCATAAAGACAGGCCCCGGCGCGATATAGAACTGAATATCGGCAAATACTGGCTTAACAAAATCGGCATCGGCGTCTTCGTGCTCGGGATAGGGTTCCTAATCGCCTATTCTTCCAGATACTTCGGACATTTCGGGCCCTGGGGCAAGATCCTGACGGGCTATCTGGTGAGCGCGGCCTTGTTCTTCACCGGTTGGAAGCTCCAGCAAAGCGAAAAGATGGCGAATTTCGGCCATGTGATCACCGGAGGCGCCTGGGCTCTCGCTTATTTCACAACGTTCGCGATGCAGCATTTTCCCCAGTCCAGGGTATTGCAGAGCGAGGGCGCGGATATGATCCTTCTGGCCGCCGTGGCCGCAGGGATGCTGATATATTCCCTCAAGTACCATTCGGAGGCGTTATCCGGGGTGGCGATATTCGTCGGTTACGCCACCGCCACCATCGGGGACGTGCGCCTGTTCACGCTGGCAAGCTGCGCGATCGAGTCCATCGTCATCCTTGTTCTCGTCTACAGGTTCAAATGGCTGCGGATGATGTTCATGGGCATCTTAATGACCTATGGCGCGCATTTCCTCTGGGTCATGAAGAACATGCACGGAGCGGCGTCGGCGGACCCGCTGCTTACGGCAAAAAGTTTTTTCCTGCTGAACGGCACTTTTCTGACGCTTTATTGGGCCGTTTTTACGGCGGGCATACATCTTCTGCGCAAGCCGGATGATGAAGCCGTTGAGAACAATCTGTCCGTGGCGAATATCGGGAACGCTTTGTTCTATTTTCTGCTGCTTTATCCCGATATAACCCGGCTTTTCCCGGACCAGAGATTTAATTTTGTGGTGTCGCTCGGCGCGGCGTTCCTGCTGTTGGGGGGCTCTCTGTACGCTTCAGGCAAAGGCCGGCTTTTTGCCTGCGACGCGCTGATCGGCATCGCGCTGATCACCGCCGCGGTACCGATAAGATATATGACGCTGGAGACGGCGCTTATCTGGATAGCGGAGCTGCCGCTTCTGTGCTACGCGGGAATTGAACTGAAAAGCCGGACGATAAGGGCCGCCGGGTTCCTGCTGTTCATCTGGACTATGCTGCATTACGCGCTCTACGTCGCGGGCGGTGCGGGAAGCGTCGAGATCATGGGTCTCGGCATTATTCCTATGGCAGGCTTTACGGCCTTTGCCGCCGCGCTCTCGTTCGGCGGCGTGTTCGCCCTGCTTAGACGCGCTTTCGCCCGCGGCATGATCAGCGGTATGGAAAATAGCGCGGCGCAGCTTTTTCCGGCCGCCGCGGCCGCGTTCCTCGGCATAGGCACGCTAGCTGCTTCCGCGCCGGGGAACCTTACGCTCTATATTTATCTGGACGCGCTCCTTCTTTTTACCTGGGGCTATTTCGCCGGTGAGACTTCCATCAGGTCGTATGCCATCCTGTTCCTGGGCGGCGGCCTGTTCCGCTTCACCGGTACGGATGATTATATGACCTTGACCGCGGTTAGGCGGTGGGCTTATATCGTCTGGGAAACTTTATGCAGCTACTCGATATATTTTTTATACCGCGACTTACGCTCGCGCGGTCTGCTTCAAGAAACGGAAAAGGCCGTTGTCACCGGTGTGGCCGCGGCCTCGGGGCTGCTGGTGGTCGCCGCGATATTCCGCTACGTGCCCGAGAATTGGATAACCATCGCGTTCTCCGGGCTTTCCCTGCTTACTTTCTGCGTCGGGTATCTGTCGGATTCTTTCTCTCTCAGGAGCACCGCGCTGGCCGGGTCCCTGATAGCGGCGGGAAGGTTCATTTTTGTAGATTCCTTCCCGTCCGGAGGGCCGGCAGACTGGGCGGTGATAATTTTTGTGCCGCTCTCGCAGGCGGCGATATATTACTTTTACAGGGTTCGCCGTGCGGCCGGCAAACTGTCCCGGGCTGAAACACTCCTTCCGGACGCCGAGTACGCGCTCTTCCAGATCACGGCCATGGCGCTCGTCCTGCGCTATGTGCCGGATGGTGAAATTACCCCGCTCTTCGCGGCGATGAACCTGGCGCTGTTCGCGGCGGGCTGTCTGCTGCGGGAAAAATTCGTCAGGGGCGCCTCTCTGTTAATATTGCCCGTGGTTCTGTGCCGCTTCATTTCCATAGACAACTATCCCGAAGGCGCACGGCTCTGGCCGCTGACGGTGGTGCTGGGTTCCTATTACGCGCTTGTTTACGCCTATAAAAAAGCCGGGGCCATGCTGATACTGGAGAAGGATGAACTGCCGCTGACTCACCTCGCTTTCGCCGCGGCGGCGTTCCTTACCGCTTCGGCGATCTGGCAATACGCGCCGGACCAGTGGGCGGCCGCCTGTCTGGCGCTGGCCGGTCTGGGCGCGTTCGTTCACGGCTATTTTTTCGATTCGGCCGATCTGCGCGTTTCTGGCAGCGCTCTTTTGTTCGCTACTTTGACCAGGGCCGTGCTGTGGGACGATTATTCTTCATTGGGCGCGTTCATGCGCTGGGCGTCTCCGGCGATCGAGATGTTCTGCTTCGGCGCGGCGTATCTTCTTTACAGGAAGCTCAGACTGGCGGGAAAACTGCTCCTGGTCGAGATGAAAATATCGCAGGCACTTTTTGCGGGGTTCTCCGTCATCGTCTGCGTCTCCATAATACGCTATTGCCCGCAGTACTGGGCTTCCGGCGTTCTGGCCGCTTTCGCCGCGGCGACGTTCTTCGCCGGCCGCGCTTTGGACGAGCAATTCGTGCGCGTGGGCGCGACCCTTCTGTTCGGGGCGGTGGCTTTCAGAGCGGGGACCTTCTCCGAGCCCTACGAAAACCTCGGAGCCCTGCGCTGGATGCCGATCGGCGCGCAATTAGCCGCGCTGCTTGCGGTCTACCTGCCGTATCGTGAAATGACGAAAACGGGCGCTGCGCCGGAAGAGGAAAAACCGGTTCCGCTGGCGGTGTATGCGGCGCTCATAGGTCTCCTGCTCTTCTATGTCGTTAATTACGCGGAGCCGTCGGTGCGCCCGCTTATCTTTACGGCGGGTTATCTGATATTGTTCATCTGCGGCGCGGCGCGCAAGGATGTCCCGCTGCGGGCGGCCTGGATGCCGCTCGTGCAGGCTGCAGTTGGGGCTTATTTTTACGCTATGCCGTACTTTTCAAAAAGCATATACGAGCTGGGCTATGCCGCCGTAATGAGCGGAGGCATGTATGCCGTATACGGCTTTTCGAAGGGACGGCTGAAACCGGTCCTCTCCGCGGCGGAAAAACAGTTCCTGCCCGCGCTGTGCCTGCTGGCTTCCGCGGTGACGGCAATATCCGTTAATCATTACGTGCCGGATATTTATAAAACGGCGGCCGCGTCGGGGGTCCTGCTGGTCCTTTACCTGGCGGGCGCCGCGCTTCAGGACGAAGCTCTGGCTCGCAGCGCTTTCGCCTTTATGCCGTATATATTTTTCCGGAGGCTCGGCATCGATGATTATACCGCTGTCGGCCCTTTGGTTAAATGGGGCGCGGTTTTAGCCGCTCCGGCGGCCTTCTTCGGTATTCATCTGGCGTGGATAAAGCGGCCTGAGCGCGTCTTTAAGAACGTGGACGCGCGGATCATGGCTTGCGCGGGGATAGTTCCGGGCGTGGTACTCCTGTTCCACGCGCTGTTTTTCTACGCCGGGTCCTCCGTTATCACCCTTTCGCTGGGCCTGTCCGGCCTGGCGCTTTTCGCCCCCGGCTTTCTTTTTAAGGACAAGCTGCTGCGCTACTCCGGTCTGCTGATGTTCGCCGCGGCCGTGCTGCGCATCGGTATCGTGGACATCGCGGGCCTGCCGATTATATATAAAATAATAAGTTTTATACTGATGGGGCTGATCCTGCTGGGCGTCTCTTACGTCTATACCCGGTTTATGGACGAGGAGCCGGCCGGTCCGGAAAAATAACGCGAGCACGGCGGTTCATGAGAAGCGCGTCTCGATCCCGCATTTTACGGGAAGCGCGGCCCGGCCCGCAAGCCGCGGTTGAAATCGCGGATTTCTTAGTATAATCTTATTGGGGACCGGGGCGGTTTTTGTATCGGTTTTGCGGAGGCTTATATGTGGAACTACACTGATAAAGTTTACGAGCATTTCAAGAATCCCAAGAACGTCGGCGAGATAGAAAATCCCGACGCGGTCGGCGAGGTGGGCAGCATAATCTGCGGCGACGCGCTTAAGCTGACGCTCAAAATAGACAAGGCCGCCGATAAGATAATCGACGCCAAATTCAAAACCTTCGGCTGCGCTTCGGCCATAGCCTCCTCGTCCGCGCTGACCGAGATGGTCAAAGGCAAGACGCTGGAGGAAGCGGCCAAGATAACCAACCACGAGATAGCCGAGTACCTGGGCGGCCTGCCCAGTGAGAAGATGCACTGTTCCGTGATGGGCATGGAAGCCCTGGAGGCCGCCATCAAGAATTACCGCGGCGGGAAAGCGGAGAAGGTCATCGTCGGAGAGGGCGAGCGCCTGGTCTGCAAATGCTTCAGCGTGACCGAGGGGAAGATCCTAAGGGCCATCAGGGACGAGAACCTTAAGACCGTCGAGGAAGTTACGAATTTTACCAAGGCGGGCGGCGGCTGCCGCCAGTGCGTTGGCGAGATAGAGAAGATACTGAAGGATTACTGGGCCCGGGCCGAGCATAAGACCTTCGCCAAAATGACCGTCGTCGAGAAAGTTAAGATGGTGGAAAAAGTGTTGGCCGAAGACGTGAACCCCAAGCTGAAGCTGGACGGCGGCTGGATAGAGCTCGTCGACCTCGAGGGCGACACCGTAAAGGTCAGATTCCTGGGCATGTGCTCGAGTTGCCCCTCTTCCTCGGCCACGCTTAAGAACATAGTGGAAAAAGAGCTGAAGGAAAAGATCGACCAGGCCCTGATAATAGAAGCGCAATAAGAGAGCGATTTCCAATTTCACCGCAGAGGCGCAGGGTGGAGCGAAGCGACACTGTTAGTGTACGCAGAGAAGAAAAGGCGTTAAAGCATACTGGACGAGTATAACAGAATTGAGTTTTTTTGTTCTCAATAATGGTTTCTCTGCGACCTCTGCGGCTCAGCGGTGAATTTCGGTAGTTCCGGAAAAAGGTTTCGGATCCGGGATCAGGCAGCGATGTTAAGGATTTATATGGAAAACGAAAAAGTCATTTATTTGGACAACAACGCCACCACGCGCGTGGCGCCGGAAGTGGCCGAGGAAATGCGGCCGTTCTTCACGGAGCTGTACGGCAATCCCTCCAGCATGCATTTTTTCGGCGGAGGGGTTCAGAAACACCTGGATACCGCCCGGCGGAAAGTGGCGGACCTCCTCGGCGCGTCCCCCGAGGAGATAATTTTCACGAGCTGCGGCACCGAGTCCGATTCCACAGCCCTCTGGTCGGCTTTGCGCGCCTATCCCGAAAAGAAACATATCGTGACCACGAAAGTGGAGCATCCGGGCATCCTGAACGTCTGTAAATTCCTGGAGGCGCAGGGCTACCGCGTCACCTATCTGCCTGTCGATAATGAAGGCCGGCTGAACCTCGAAGACCTTAAACTCGCCATAACCCCGGAGACGGCGCTCGTTTCCATCATGTGGGCCAATAACGAGACCGGCGTGATATTCCCGGTGGAGGAAGCCGCGCGGATAACACACGCCAAAGGCGCGCTGTTCCATACCGACGCCGTTCAGGCGGTGGGCAAGATCCCGATAAATCTTAAAGAAACCAAGATAGACATGCTGTCCCTCTCCGGCCATAAGCTGCACGCGCCCAAGGGCATAGGCGTGCTCTATGTTAAGAAAGGCGCGCGCTTTTCTCCGTTCATGCTTGGCGGTCATCAGGAGCGCGGGCGAAGGGCCGGCACGGAGAACGTGCCGTACATCATCGGCCTGGGCAAGGCCGCTGAACTTGCGCTCAAGAACATGGAAAAAGAGAACGCGGCCGTGAAAGCGCTGCGGGACAGGCTTCAGGAAGGGCTTTTGAAAACCATCAAGAACGTGCGCGTCAACGGCGGCGGCGCGGAGCGGCTGCCTAATACCGCCAACATAAGTTTCGAATACGTGGAAGGCGAATCCATCCTCATCATGCTCAGCGAAAAAGGGATCTGCGCCTCGTCCGGCTCGGCCTGCACCTCGGGCTCGCTGGAGCCGTCGCATGTCATGCTGTCCATGAGCGTGCCGCAGACCTACGCGCACGGTTCCATCCGGTTCTCTTTCAGCGTCTACAATACCGAGGAAGAGGTGGACGCCGTCCTGCGCGAGCTGCCGCCGATTATCGAACGCCTGCGCGCCATCTCGCCTTTCGCCGACGGCAAGCCGCTGTTCGGCATGGACGCCTGCGAAACGCATACACATTAACCGCGCGGAAGCGGGTCAATGAGCGGATAGTGGACAGTGTGTTTAAGGGGATTTTCCGGTTAATTAATTACTGATCGCTGACCACTAACCACTGCATGCTGTCCGTGCGGCGTTTGTTTTAACAGGCTAAAGTTTATAGAATAGATTAACCTCGCGCTTTTGTTTTTTCGCGCGACAGACCTGTTTTCGGGCCCGTAGCTCAGTTGGTTAGAGCAAGCGACTCATAATCGCTGGGTCGTAGGTTCAAGTCCTACCGGGCCCAGTAATTTAAAAGGGCCGCCTTAGCGATAAGGCGGCCCTTTTTATATTCCGGAATTCGGTTTATTTCTTCCTGGCCTTATCGTTGCTGTATTCGAGCGAGCCCATAAGCGCGCCCGTTTCGCCATACATCTTCATGAGGAGGATCTCGTTCTTTACGAAAACGAATTCTTTTTCCAATTTGCCTTCCTTGTTATAAACCTTTACCGTTCCGTCCGGCACGGCGCCTTCCTTCAGGATGATGTTGTAATCCTTGTCCAGCTGTACCTTGGCTACGTACTTGTTGTTCAATAAGAAAGTAAAACGCTCTCCGCGCGCGAGCTTTTGCGTCTTGGCCGTTACCGGGGATTCCGGCGCGGCGGCCTCGGCAGCTTCGGCAGCCGGTTTTACGGCCTCCGCCGTTTTAGGTTTTTCCGCCACCTGCCCGTTCGCGTAGAAAAGTTCCGATCTAAGCGCGCCGGACTCGTCGTATTCCCTGAACCAGCCGTTGGCCACTCCGTTCTTGAAGTTCTGTTCGAACAGCAGCTTGGCGCTATCGTTGTATATCCGCAGGGGTCCGCTCAGAACGCCGTTCGCGTAAACAGCTTCGCTCCGGAGTACGCCGTTGGGATAATAGGCTTTTAGGGTTCCGGTGATCTCGGAGTTAATTACGGTCTTTTCGGTCTTGAGACCGCCGTTGGCGTAATATTCCCTATAAGTGCCGTCCTTGATGAAGCCCTGCAATCCCAGAAGTTCGCCCTTGGAGTCCAGGGTCTCGGTCGCGATGACCACTCCGTTCTCAAAGTAGATCCGTTCGAAAGACGAGGTGCTGGCGGTAACGGTCGTAAAGATGTGAATAAGTTCCCGCGCGGGCCGGGCCGGTAATTCGGCCGGGGGGAGTTCTCCGGCGACGGATGACGTCGAGGCGGTTGGCGCGGCCTGGGGCGACTGGGACGCGATATCGGCTCTGTTGATATTAAGCGCTCCGTATTTGGTCTTTATCAGCAACACGCCGTCCATTTCCCCTTCGACGGTCCCCTCAACTTTTGTTCCGTCCTTGAGCGTGATGATATCGGCGTAAGCGCTCAGGCTTAACCCCGTTAAAAGCAATGAGAAAATTAATTTCATATTCCTCCCTCCCGGCCCGAATATATAGGAGTATCCTCGCCGGTTTAATTCTAGCAAAATATGATTTAATAACTGTATTATTCCGCGGAACCTATGAAAAATAAAAGAAAAATTATCAAGATAGACGAAGATAAATGCGACGGCTGCGGACTTTGCATCCCAAACTGTCCGGAAGGCGCGCTGCAGGTGATAGACGGCAAAGCCCGTCTTATCAGCGACCTGCTATGCGACGGCCTCGGGGCCTGCCTGGGCGAATGCCCGCGCGGGGCTATTGTCATTGAGGAGCGCGAGGCTGTCCCTTACGATGAGCGAAAAGTGATGGAGAATATGGTGAAGAAAGGCGAAAATACGGTCCAGGCGCATTTAAAACACCTCAAAGACCACTGCCAAAACGATCTTTTAAAGCAGGCGCAGGCTTATCTGAAGGAGAAAGGCGTAACGTGGGGGAGAAAGGAAAACCGCAAGGCGTCTCCGGGCAGTTGCAAGTCACAGGTCACAAGTCATAAGCCGGAAACGAAAGGAAAAACGCCGTGCGGATGTCCTGGGGCGCGTGAGATGACTTTCGGCGGCGAAGCTGGGGACGAAGCCTGCGACGCTGTCGAGAGCGCGCCGGTAAGATCGCAACTCCGACAGTGGCCGGTGCAGCTGCATCTGGTCTCGCCGCAGGCGCCGTACTTTAAAAATGCCGACGTTGTGCTCGCGGCCGATTGCGCGGCCTACTCCTACGGCAATTTCCACGCGGAATTCCTTAAAGGCAGAGCTCTGGCCATAGCCTGCCCCAAGCTGGACGAAGGCCGGGAAATATATATCGAAAAGATAAGAAGTCTTATCGACGACGCCCAGGTGAGCACGCTGACCGTAGTTACGATGGAAGTGCCCTGCTGTTCCGGCCTTTTGGGCCTGGTCCGGTCCGCGCTTAGCGTTTCCAAAAGGAAGGTCCCCGTGACGCATGTGGTGATCGGCATCCATGGCGAGATAAAAAATCGGGCGGAACAGTAGAATATTAATAACTGCTCACCACAGAGACACGGAGAACACGGAGGGCACGGAGTTAAATTGAAATGCTTCTTCCAAAACCACATTTACTAATTTACCATAACTATAATCTCCGTGTGCTCCGTGATCTCTGTGTCTCCGTGTTTTTCTTATTGTTGAGTCGTTTTGTAATTTTATGAAATTATTTAAACTCCTTGTTATGGCGCTTATCTTTGTGGCAGGTTCGGCCTATGCAGGGGAGAAAAAAGAGAGTCTTAAGGCGGAGACGCTTTTGCCCGCCTCTATTCCCTACGACCGGCCGGCCATGGAAGAGCTTACCGCCGGGCTGCGCGGCAAAATTAAGAGCCTCGGACTTAACAATACCGGCGCCGCGAACGGCAAAAGCATTTCCCGCGCCTTGCTGCTGCTGGACCATGACCGCGCAAAGGCCGGGGTGCTGAATTTTGAGATAGAGACCGGCACACGCCCCGGCGTTTATCAATGCGAGGCGCTAGGCCGGGGCATAACCTCGCTTGTACCCGAACCCGGCTGGACGCGGGGGATGATAGGCGGAACCACCATTTACTACGCCCCTTTGGAGTCCAAAGACGGCGCGACCGTGCCCGGCATTTATGACCTGCGCAATATCACGCCCGACCGCTATGAGATAACGTTCCTCGGCAGGCCGTCTGCGCTGGAAGGAGAACAGGAAGTTCTGAAAAGGACCGCGAACCCGGACGGCAAACCAAAACCGTTCTTTTCCGCCGTCTGGACGCACTGGTATTCAAAAGTGGCCCCCTCCGTGCCGGTGGATATGGTCTGGGCCGAAGATTCCCAGACGGGTTCGCAGGGCGAGGGCAGGCCGGTATCGGAAAATCGTCCAAAGGCCGCGAGTCCGCAAGAAGAAGCCCGCCAGGCCGCGCAGCTCGCGCACAGCCCGCGCTATTATTACGGCCCTTACGGCCGCTCAGGCTGGGCCGTGCATTCCGACAGATGGGAGGACGCCGAAAGACGGAACGACGCGAAGCAGGCCGGCCGGCCGGAGCTATCGGATTTCCGCTTCCGCGACACCAATGGCTGCGTGAAAGTCCGCCCCGGCTGCCTGGCAGTGTTCAACGAATTTATAGCCGAGCAGGAAAGCCTCGGCCGCCGGGTTCAGTTGGAAGTGCGCGAGATCCCGTTCCCCTGATACGCCGCTCTGCCGCGCTCTAAATGGATGCCGCGGACTCTCTTCCGCGCAGTTAGGCCCCGCCGGTCGCGGCGCACACTTTGGTAAAATGTGCATTATGCGCGGAGCCCTGCTATTGCCCCTGTTTTGCCTGCCGGCCCTGGCCGGCGAAACCAGCCTCACCCCGGACGAGCTGCTGAAGGACCTGCCTGCTCTGCTGGAGAAGGGGCCGCCGGCGCCGCAGGTTAGCGAGGTCCAGCTGGTGCAGCTTGAGGAGGAGGACCCGCAGACATACGTGATGCTGAGCTACGCTAAGACCCATCCGCCCCGCGCGTTGAACCTTGGCGGCGACGGCAGGCTGACGCTGTACCGCCAGAGCACGGGTGAGCGGGTCTCGGCGGTGTACCGCCGCAAGAACCGGTACGACCGGCGCGGTCTGTCGAAACTTGACCGCGCACTGCGCTGCGTGGCGGACGGGAAGAGCGCCGAGATGGCGCTCAAGCTCTACGAGATCCTGGACGCCGTTGAGGACAAGTTCGGCGGCGGCGGGCTGATAATCCTCAGCGGCTACCGGACGCCGGCCTACAACAAGTACGTGCCGGGCTCGGCCAAGTGGAGCCTGCACATGCTGGGCTGGGCGTCCGACATCCGCGTGCCCGGCCACTCGGCAGCCCAGGTGGCCGCGTTCGCCTCCAGGATGAAGCAGGGCGGTGTGGGCTATTATCCGGACGCCTCTTTTGTGCATCTAGACGCGGGCACGCCGCGCTACTGGAAAGCGCGTGCCGGGCGCAAGGCCGCCCGCTGACGCCAAAAAGAAATGCCGGCGGCTGCCGGTCCGGGGTCCTGCCCAGCTCTTTTGGTTTCGTGGCAATATTTTAATTAGACAAGCTGGAACTAATTAGCCATGGACCTTATTATGCCGCAAGATCTACGTAAGCCGAGGTCTAGTCGGGACATCCTTCATCATTCTGGCGAAGCCTTATATGCCTCACCGGCGACTTGTCCTTCGTAGGCACCTATAAAATAGTATAGACTGTCGTCGAGACAGCCGGCTGTCGTTGTTGTTTGAGGTTAAAGGTATTCTTTTTCAGACTGTCGGATGTCTTTTTTCTTTAAGTTTGGTAATATATAGGAATACGGCGCGGTGGCCAAGTGGTAAGGCGGAAGTCTGCAAAGCCTAAAAAGTCCTTATAACACAAGCACTATTTTGAAGTTCTATTGGTAAGAACCCCTACCCTATTTCATCAAATTGTATGGTTTGGACCCCCGTGTGTCAGACTGGTGTCAGACTACTTTCGAGTATTTTTTTACGCTTATTTAGGAACTCTTTTAATGGTCGAATGCTGAAGTGCTTTTTTGATCCGGCTAAACAATTTCTCCGTAAAAATATTTATTGGACATAAAAATGCAAACTGTCATATTGGGCATTGCTCAGTCCCGCCAAACAAATCGTTCAACGCAACTCGTGATCAGTCGACAGTCTGCTGTTCCGTGTCGGGACCTGTCCCTGCTATATCCACGGCAGGAGTCACGGCTGGCTCACGGTAGGGGTCACGGTGGGGTCACGGTTGCCTCACGGCTGGCTCACGGTTGAGGTCACGGTTAACCATCCGGATATTCCTAGGGTTGCTCAAATGAACGTGGGCCGATACCCGCCTCTTTACCATCATAGGCTTGTCGTGGGAGTGTGGGTTATTCCATCGTGCAAGTCTACTGCGGATTTAATAGAATTAATCAAAGGAAAGCGCAGGGAGCCTTTTTACCGGCCTATGTCGTTAAGACGCTGCCGGGATGGCAACCAAATGCGCTCATAACACTTAGGAGTCAGACCATGAGTCTTCACTTTGAAAAGACGGCGGGCAAGCCATGAGCAAGAAGGTAACCACGCCAGGTTTCAATTTTGATGCGTTGGTAGAGTTGTGTCGGCGCACCCATGAAGAGTTGCGAAGCCGGGCAATCCGTTCGGTGGATATTGCCATGGTCGTGCGGAACTGGCTGATCGGCTGGTACATAGTGGAGTACGAGCAGACCGGCGCTGACCGGGCGCAGTATGGCAGCCGATTGATCGAGCGCCTGGCTGTCCAACTCAACCTCAAAGGGTCTTCCGCCACGAACCTGCGCAAATTCCGCCAATTTTACCGCGAGTATCCGATTCAACAGACACTGTCTGTTGAATCAGGCAAGACTCCCTGTGCCCCGTTAAATTGGCAGACAGTGTCTGTCGAATTGCTTCAGAAGTTCGGTTTGAGCTGGTCTCACTATGTCACACTCCTTTCAATAGATAATTCCGAAGAACGCCGTTTTTACGAAATTGAGGCAAGGGAAGGCAGTTGGGGAAGCCGCGACCTCGAAAGACAGATCTCCAGTTCCCTATATGAACGCCTGGCGCTCAGCAGAGACAAGAAAGAAATCCACCGCTTATCGCAGAAGGGGCAGACCGTAGAAAAGGCCTCAGATATAATAAAGAATCCTCTGGTGCTGGAGTTTCTCGGCCTCGAAGAGAAACCCAGCTACAGTGAAGAAGAGCTGGAAACGGCGATTATAGACAAGCTCGAACACTTCCTGCTAGAACTAGGGAAGGGCTTCCTTTTTGAATCCCGGCAGAAGCGTTTCACCTTCGACAACGACAACTTTTATGTGGACCTGGTTTTTTACAACCGCCTTTTGCGCTGTTATGTCCTCATCGACCTTAAACGTGACAAGCTGACCCACAAAGATCTGGGGCAAATGCAGATGTATGTCAATTACTTCGACCGTCATGTGAAGACCGCGGATGAACTGCCCACCATCGGCATTGTGCTTTGCCACCGCAAGAACGATGCCTTGGTCGAGCTGACCCTGCCGAAGGATGCCAATATCTTCGCGTCGAAATACCAGTTGTATCTGCCCTCGAAGGAAGTCCTAAAAGCGCAACTGGAAAAGATCGAAGCGGAACTGGGCGGCAAGCGATAAGCGGTGGGAAGACTAATAGAGTGGGGGACCCATTGCGCTTTTAGAGAAAGATCCGATCACCGGCGCGCTTGAAACAAGCCACTGTGACGCCGCCAATAACCTCTGAACCAACTCCAAGTTAATCATCAGCGAGTGCTGTATGCCGGTACTGTGGATAATATTCCTGTGCCATGCCACAAATCGCTGTGACGGAGTGACTAGAAGCCATCCAAAAGCTTGTCTGCGCCGGCAAACGCGGCTTTTGGCGCCTGCTTCGTTGCTACTCGCTAACAGACTGCCGGTATGTGCTCGTTCGTCCCGTCTTGTATGATTCTGGAAACAAGTCCATCATATATCAGGAAACGCAGAATAAAACCGGATTAAAAGTTCCGATTTTTAATATAAAGATCACGCCAGCAATATTGTTCTGTTCGCCCTCAGGGAAATGATTCAAGGGACTATTCGGATTTGTAGCGGGCTACTATGTCTTTTACGAGGCCTAAAACGAGGGCTTTTCTCTTGGGGTCCAGGTCGGCCAGCAGCTTTGCGACTGCGGTTTCATAAAGGTGGTTACGTTTGGGGTGTCTTTTGGGGAGAAGGTCTGCGGGGTCCGACTTAAGCGCGCCGGCGATAGCTACAAAAGTTTCCAGACTCGGCGTGTTTACTCCGCGTTCTATCTGGCCGTAAAAAGAGGCGTCTATCCCGGCGGCCTCGGCAACATGAGCTTGCGTCAAATGCAGAACTTTCCGTACTGACAGCATCCGTCTTCCGATCTCTTTGTAGAAAATGTCCATAGCCATATTAAAATATATTTTTAACCATACAGGAAGATGTTGAAAAATCAGTCAATAGTGCTTATGACACTATTCTAACAGAGAATCATCCGGATTGCCAGTGAAATAATCCACTACTCCTAAATTATCAGAAGTGCTTATAACACCGCCGACAGGGTCTATAACACTGTTGTAATATTCAATAAAGGGGGAAGCGGAACGTATAAGTGCTTGGAGGCAGCACGTGCGAATTTGTAAAGGTGTGAGACCGGATATGTATTCGGCCGGACGCGCTTTAAAAACAAACCTGTCAAAAAATTAATTACAAATAGTCCCCGACGTAAAAGTATAGCGAAAGTAACGCCGGCGTTATTGAACGAATGCTTTGTTGCTACTATAATATCACAGCTGTCCGGTAAAAATTAAGGGGAATCCCCCGTTATGGTAAAATTATTTTGCTTAGAAATAAACTTTACCGACAAAGGATTCCCTATGTCTCATTATAACACAATCATGCAGCAGCTTTTAACACTCATCCCCCGACCCAAAAGCTCAGGTAACTTTCAATAAAGCGATTTGGGCACGCAGAAGACCTTAAAAATCAAAAAATCTTCCTTTTACAACTGTCTCACGGCCAGCCGGGTGGCATGCCGGTAGACTTTCTCATCCT